>Ga0129333_10001219_pt1 | contig 23050 bp, 21 predicted proteins | sample CPB6_08_DNA_FD_94474 | JGI IMG/M metagenome (GOLD analysis project Ga0129333, IMG submission 94474) | Freshwater to marine salinity gradient microbial communities from Chesapeake Bay, USA - CPBay_Sum_0.6_0.8_DNA | ecosystem: Environmental > Aquatic > Marine > Coastal | place: USA: Chesapeake...
AAAGCCTGGCAACGACCTACTCTTCCGTGCCTTAAGACAAAGTACCATTGGCGCTAAAGGGCTTAACTGCCGAGTTCGGAATGGGATCGGGTGTTACTCCTTTGCAATAATCACCAGGCAACAGTTTTATATATATAATTGTTACATTTTCAAGGATTTAAATAAGTAATGTTCATTTTTTTCCTATATAAAACTTCTTCAATTCGTCACATTAAATCCACTTAAAACCACGTGTTAATTAGATCTTTCTTTGTCAAAGCTTCAATTTAAAGAAAATATTAACTATTAATCCTTAGAATGTTGATACAATAAAAAAACACAAGTATGGAATGTTAAAAAAAAATTTATTAAGTAATAGTAAATGAAAAATACACATTCTATAAAAAATAGATTCCCAAAAAAAATTCCAAAACTATCAGCAAAGAAAAAAAAAATATCTAATTCGTTTATGAAACTATGGCATCAAAAATTAAAAAAAATCACACTAATAGAAAATTTTAATCATAATTATGTTGCTAAATCTAATATAGTATTAAAAAAAAATATTAAAACTTTAGAAATAGGGGCTGGTATTGGAAATCACCTGTACTATGAAAAGTTATTAAATAAAAATTATTATTGTATTGAAATCAGAAATAATATGATTCAAGAAATAAAAAAAAAATTTCCACAAGTCACATGCATAAAAGGAGATATTCAAAAAAAAACAAATTTTGATAATAATTATTTTAATAAAATTCATGCTATACATGTTCTAGAGCATCTTCCAAATTTACCTAAATGCATAGATGAAATTTATCGCCTGATAAAACCTAACGGAATATTTCAAGTTGTAATTCCATGCGATCCTGGTTTCTTATATTCAATTGCAAGAAAAATTTCTGCGGAACGAATATTTAAAAATAAATTTAAGATGAATTATAAGTGGTTTATTGAAAGGGAGCACATTAATACTCCTGAAGAAATTTTATTTCTAATTAAAAATAAATTTAAAATAATAGACAAAAAATATTTTCCATTTTTAATTCCATCTATCAATTTTAATTTGTGTTTAGGACTAACATTAAAACCCCATAAGACTTAATAAATATGACTCACAAATCTATAAAATTTAAATTCCCTGACCCAAAAATAAGAAATAAAATTATCTTTTTTAATAAAGGTTTTTCAAATAAAAAAAAATATTAGAGTATAATGATAATTTTGAAGGGTGGACAGAAGAGCATACTTCCTTTCATGAAGATATTAGCTACGGCAATCATCCTATAGATATTTTTTCTCGATTAAATCTTATAAAAAATATATCCAATAATATTAAACAAAAAACTATTTTAGAAATCGGATGCTCAAGCGGTTACTTAATTAATGATCTAAAAGCTAAATTTAAATACATTAATTATGTTGGTGCAGATGTATTAAAATTATCTCTATTAAAATTGTCAGAAAAATGGAAAGAAATTCCATTCTTAAAATTTGATATAACAAAAAACCCATTAAAAAATATAAAATTTGATAATATTATTATGCTAAATGTTTTAGAGCATATTAAGGATGATTTCCTAGCTATAAAAAATACTTTTAAATTATTAAATAAAAATGGAACAATTTATATAGAAGTTCCGGTGCATCAATTTTTATATGATAACTATGACAAACAACTTTTCCATTTCAGAAGATATTCTATTGAGGATCTTGAAAAAAAATTAGTAAAAGCTGGCTATAAGATTATAAAAAAACAACATTTGGGTTTTTTTTGCTTTGTACCCTTCGCTATCACGAAAATTTTTAACAAACTATTTTTCAAAAATAAAAGTAGTGTAAAAAATAAAATTAAAGTTTCTAACAACATATTAGTAAAATTTTTATTTTACTTAGAGGAAAAATTATCTTATTTTTATTATCAATTTGGAATTAGATGTTTTGTTATTGCAAAAAAATTATAAATAGTAATTTTGTTAAAATTTAAAAATGATATCTTTAGAATCTAAATAAAAATCTCTTGCAGTTTCCACTGAGTAATTTTCCAAGTTTTTTCCTATAAGTGGAAACTTCTTAAGTATTGAATGCGGGACCGTAATAATATGACAACCAGCTTTATCTGCTTCAAAAATATTATATATTTCTCTGCAGCTAGCCCATAAAATACTAACTTTTTTAAATTCTTTAGAAGCAATAACGCATTTTTTAATAATTTTTGCAGGATCTATTCCTGTGTCCGCAATACGTCCTGCAAAAATAGAAATGTATGCTTCTGAGTGTTTGTTTAAAACATTAAGAACTTTTCTTGCCTGTTGATATGTAAAGACTGAAGTTATATTTAATTTTAATCCTCTGTCTGATAATCGTTTTATGAGATCAATCGTATTTTTACCTTTAGAATTGGTAAAAGGAATTTTTATAAATATATTTTTAGACCATTTATTTATTTCCAGAGCTTGTTTTTCCATTTCATTAAAAGAATCTGAAGTTACTTCAAAAGAAACCGATTTAGATTTTATCTTTTTTAGTATTTGCATTGCAAAACTTTTATAATCTGTAATCTGTGCTTGTTTCATTAAAGAAGGATTTGTTGTAAAGCCTGAAATATAACTTTTTTTATTCAAACTAAACATATCTGCAATACTCGCTCCATCAGCAAAAATATTAATTTTTAGATTTTTAATATTACTCATTATTTTTTTTTATAATTTTATTTATTTGTAACACAGCTTTATAAAATGATTTAACAGAATAACAACTTTTTTTATCAGGCAATTTTTCATTATAATGATAATTTATAAAAAAGTTTTTACAACCTACTTTTTTTCCTGCAATAATATCAGAAGATCGATCGCCTATTAAAAAACTTCTCTTAAGATTTAAGTTCCATTTTTTTTTTGCCAGTAAAAGCATTCCTGGATTGGGTTTTCTACAACGACATTTATGAATATTGTCATGATAGCAGACGTAAATATCATCTAGTTCAAGTTTTATTTTAAGATAATTATTAATTTTTTTCACATCTTTTTTCTTAACTTTTTTTCTATAAACGTCCGGTTGATTAGTAATCATAATTACTTTAAAATTTTTTTTTAATATTTTAACACCATGTATTACACCATTCATAATTTTTAATTGTTTCAAATTCTTAATTGATGTTGGTCTATTATTAATTTTTGGTGCTTTAATTAAAACTCCGTCTCGATCAACAAAAACTGCTTTTTGCATTATAAATTTATTAAAAAAACTACCACTTAGTTTTATATTTTTTGATATCAGGATGTGATACTAGCAGATGCCATATGACTGCCTGAAAAGCTTCTGAATGTGGTGTTAAATTCTTCATATTTTTAACAGGAATTTTTAAACAAGCATCTGCAATCTTACTTGTATAGCCGCCATTTTTTCCAACGATACCGCAGATCTTGGCTTTTATTAATTTTGCAAACTTTAACGCCTCAATGATATTTGTGCTAACATTTTTTTTTAAGTCCCCTCCACCAACAGAAAAAACAAAAATTAAATCATTTTTATTTAACTTGCTGACAATTAACCATGACTTAAAGATTGTATGCCAGCCCTCATCGTTAACTCGTGCCGTTAGTTCTGACACATTATCAACTGGTGAGTAACATTCTATGCCTGCCAACTTCCTAAAATCGTTTACAGCATGAGAAGAATTAGCAGCACTTCCACCTACTCCAATAAAAAATATTCTTCCTTTCTTTTTTTTAACAAAGTTTATGTGCTTAACAATTTTTAAAATCTCTTTTAAGTCAAGAGCATCAATAATATTTTTTACTTCAACTAAATATTGTTTAATAAAATTCATAATTTTACTAGTTTTTATATATACTTTTTAAATATTTTTTACTATCTTTCAAACCAGAAATAGAACCAATCTCATAAAATCTTTTTTTTGTAAGATAATAATTTAACAACTTTTTCTTGGATAGAAAATAAAATAAGTCGGATAAATCGAATTTTTTTCTTTTTTCGAAAAATTTAAAAATTTCTTTATTAAAAATACTAACTCCATATTCAATGTATTTCATTTTTTTTAAATAATTTTTTTTATTATACAAAATATTTTTTCCATTAAAATAAACATTTGATTTATCTAGGTTCTTTTTATTTTTATATATAGTAATTAAAGCTTTAGATTTTAATTTTATATATTTATTTTTAATTTTTATAAAATTAATAGGTAAATAAGTGTCCCCATACATAATAAAAAAATTTTTTTTAATTAATGGAAAAGCATTCTTGACAGCGCCTCCTGTTCCTAATAATTTTTTTTCATATGAATATATAACATTTAAATTAAATTTTTTACCATTCCCTACATATTTTTTTATTTGAGCACCTAGATAACCAATGCATAGTATTACTTCTTTGATTCCTTTTTTTTGAAGAAGCTTTAGTTGATAATAGATAAATGGTTTTCCATTAATTTTTACAAGTGCTTTTGGTGTTTTCTTTGTTAATTTTCCAAGTCTACTTCCAATTCCACCCGCTAGAATTACTACAGGATAGATCATGACATTATAATTTTTGTTCCTTCAAAATCAAATTTGAACTTAACTTCCTCAACACCTAAATTTAAAAAATAATTTTGAAGCATCTCCTTATCTTTTGCATAAAACATTAGAAATCCACCGCCTCCGGCACCTACTAATTTGCCTCCTATTGCACCATTCTTCAAAGCTCCTTCATACCAATAATCAATCTTTGAATTAGACATTGTTTTAGATCTTTTCTTTTTTTCATGCCAATGATCATTCATTATAAAGCCAAAACTTTCAAAATCTCCTGATTCTATAAATTTTTTAACTTTATATCCAATTTTTTTAATTTTCTTCAAGCTCTCAATCATGTCTTTATTATTTTTTATTGATAGATTTTTTTGATTAATTAAAATTTTTTTTGATTGCCTAGAATAACCCGTGTAAAACAAAAGCAAATTATCTTCTAATTTACTTAGATTATTTTGCGATATTTTGAGAGATTCTGACTTTACGTGATTATTTTTTTTAAACTCAAAGCAAGTAACTCCTCCATAAGCTGATATATACTGATCTTGTTTTCCTACCGGATCATTTAACTTTTTCATTTCTATATAACATGCTTTTTCAGCTAAAATTTTTGGATTGATAATTTTTTTTTGCTGATAGTATAAAGCCTTAATTAAGGCTGTAGTAAAACTGCCGGATGACCCGAGGCCTGTGCCAGAAGGAATATCCGCTAATGTTGTTAATTCTAAAGGTTCCTTAGAAAGCTTCTCATGTATTAAAACTTCTCTAATTATTCGATGTTTGATATTTCTTACATTATTTGTTTTTTCAATTGAAGAATACTTCAAATAAATTCCAGGTCTAAAAGGTCTTGTTAACGTAACATAAACATACTTGTCTATTGCAGCTGCAATTAAAAAACCTGAATGTTTCTCATAAAAAGATGGTAAATCAGTTCCTCCTCCTCCTAGAGTAATTCTTAAGGGACTACGAGCAATGATCATATTTATTAGTTTTGTATATATTTTTAATTATTTTTAATACGGAATAAGCTTGTTCTAAGCCAGGATTAGAACTTCTGTTATAATTTATGTCATTATATAATTCATTCAATTCTTTCTTCCATGAATTATCTTTTTTTTCAAAAATCCATCTTTTAACTTCTGGTAATCCCATTTTTTTACTCATTTTATAAAAGATTAAACTTTCTCTACCATAGCTACCTCCTTTTCCTTCTATTTTTAATTTGCCTTTTGTTCCGTATATCTCAAAAATAAAGTTATTTTTCCATTCTGTGCAAGAAGCATGTAAAAATGATATGCAATTATTTCTAAATTTTAATGTAATAAAAGCATTATCATCAACATTAGTTTTCCAAAAAAAATTTTCTAATTTTGCTGTAACTTGTTTTACTTCTCCAAGAAAAAACATTGATAAATCAATCAAATGCGACCCTTGGTCGATTAACTCCCCTCCCCCAGAGATTTTTGATTTCATTCTCCATTCTTTTTCATAACCAGTCCTACCGCCGTGACCATAAGAAGCTTTTATAAACATTAACTTTCCTAATAATTGCTTATTAATAATTTCTTTACATTTTATTACAGCCGAGTGAAAACGATGATTATAACCCACTCTTACCTTATTTTTATATCTTTTTGATAATTTTATAATTCTTCTTAGATCCTTTAAATGTATTGCCGCTGGCTTCTCTACCAAAATATTTTTCTTATATTTGCATGCTTCTAATAAAATTGGAGCTAATAAATTATGCACAGTTGAAATTATTATAATATCTAATTCTTTTAACTTAACTAAATCTTTCCAATTTTTAAAAAATTTTACTTTGCTTTTTTTCTGATCTAAAATATTTTTTTTTATATTAACAATATCAGAGTAAGCAACTAACTCAGCTTTAAGACCTAAATTTTTAGCTCTTTTTTGCCCAATTAAACCAAATCCTATAATTCCAACTTTAAATTTTTTCATAACTGCCTTCTTAATGTATAAATATTTTTATCATTTAATTTCTTTATAAAATTTTTTTTATCCCAAGGGTCCCATATAGCGCTTATTAATTTTCCTGATATTTTTCCATTTCTGATTAAAAAATCTATAAGACCGATTGCCTTGTTAAATCCAGCGCCACCTTGTTTTTTTTGTTTTAAAAGTTTATTATATTGTTCTCCAAGTTTTTTTCTTCCTGCTTTTAATGCAATATTAAGCATTCTTGTATTCATTGCTCCAGGAGCCACAGCATTAATAGATATATTAAATTCTTTGCATTCTTCTGAGATAGTTTCAACAAATCTTACTATTCCTGTTTTAGAAACAGCGTAAGAACTAAAGTTAGGCATTGGCGCTGTTGCCCCTCCACCGGATAATTGAATAATTCTTCCAAAGTTATTTTTTTTCATACATGGTAATACGGATTTAACTAAATAAATCGAAGCTATTAAATTGATATTTAAAGCTTCAATCCACTTACTCCACATAATTTTTTCGAAACTACCTATGGGGCCCCAGATGCCTGCATTATTAATTAAAATGTCAATTCTTTCAAACTTAATTAAAATTTTTTTAACAATTTTTTTTAACTCATATACTTTGCAAATATCCACAGGATAAACGTGCAGATTAATTCCTTTTTTGCTAAACTTTTTTTTTAAACTAATTAATTTTTTACTGCTTTTAGAGATTAAAATTAAATTATAATTTTTATTTGCAAAATGCTTCAATAATTCTAATCCCAAGCCTCGAGTTGCTCCACTTAAAATAATATTCTGCATATTTTGCTTATTAATAATATTTAAATTATTTTAAAATCCACTCATTATTTTTGATAAAATTGACAGTATCCTCAACAGCTTCTAGTATTTTTATCTTTGGCTTCCATCCTGTTCTTTTTAATTTTTTTATGTCTAAATGTATGTAAGGATTGTCTCCAACCCATCCTCTAATTTTTTTTTGGTATATTTCTTTTTTTTCACTTTTCATTAATAATTTTATTCTATTAAGTGACTGTTTAACTGTGATGAATTGATTATGACCAATATTAATAATATTAATGCTATCTTTAAAATATTTTAGTGATTTATAAATTGCATCCGCACAATCAGAAATATGAATATAAGATTTTTTTTGATTTCCATCGCCTAAAACGTTAATTACTTTGTTTTTCTTTAGAATTTTTTTATAAAAATCGACAATATGTCCATGTGTATAGCGTGGACCCAGAACTGAGACGAATCTAAAGATCCAGCACTTAATTCCAAATGCATGAGAATAAGCTGATATCAAAGCTTCAGCTCCTAATTTAGATGACCCATAAAATGAAGTTTGTATTGGAAAAAAAGTATTTTCTGGGGTTGGAAATTCTGTGGCTTCACCGTACACAGATCCCGTTGATGAAAAAACTATCTTTTTTACATTATTTTCTCTCATAGCTTCCAGAATATTAGAGGTTACAATTAAATTTTGCTCAAGGTCTTTTTTAGGATGCTCCGGACCAAGTCTAACATCTGCGTTAGCTGATAAATGAATTACCAATTCCACATTTGAAAAAAAATTCTTAATTCTAGAATATTTCAACAAATCTTCATTTTTAAATATAAATTTTTTACTTTTTAAAGCATCATTTAAAAATTTTATTTTTCCTGTAGATAAATTGTCAATTCCAATTATTGAGTATTTTTTACTTAAAAAAAAATCAACTAAATTACTACCTATAAAACCAGCGCAGCCAGTAATTAATATTTTTTTACTCATCAAAATTAATTTTTTTTTCTATAATATAAGATGGTCTTTGCTTTACTTGATCATAAATTCTTCCAACGTATTCACCTATTAAACCCAAAGCTAAAAGTTGAATTCCTGAAAAAAAGGTAATTAATAAAACATTTGTTGGTAAGCCCGGAGTTATATCAACTCCTAAAATTTTTTGGATAAAATACCAAAAACCTAAAAAAAAACTAAATATTGATAAAAAAAAACCAACTCCAGTCATTAAATATAATGGCTTAGAACTAAAACTAATCAAACCATTAAGGGCAATTTTTATCGACCCAAAAAATGGATTATATTTGCTGTTTCCTGAATATCTGCTATCTCTATTATATTCAATAAAACATTGCTTAAATCCTATATAACTTACCAAGCCACGCAAAAAATTATGAGGTTCATTTAACTGCCTTAAATGATCAACAACTCTTCTAGATATTAAGCGAAAGTCACCTGTGTCATTTGGTATTTCTATATCAGAAGCATAATTAATAATTCTATAACCAATCTTTGTTACAATTTTCTTTATAAATGTTTCGCCTTGTCTGGATATTCTTTTGGCTAGCACAACATCATATCCTTCTTGAAATTTAAAATACATATTTTCAATAAGCTCTGGGGGGTCCTGAAGATCTACATCAATTATAACGCACGTTCTCCCATTACAATTTAATATTCCGGCCATTGTGGCTGACGGCTGTCCAAATCTTCTAGACATAACTAGCATTTTAATATTTTTATTTAATTTTATCTGATTAGATATTATCTCTTCAGATCGATCTATTGATGGATCTAATACAAAAATAATTTCATATGAGAATTTACATTTTTCTAAAATTGCAACTACTCTTGTTAAGAAGCTAAGTATATTCTCTTCCTCGTTATAAACTGGAACAACTATTGAAATATCTTTATTCATTTTTTATAAATTTAAATTTTGATTCCTGAAGTATTACTCTACAAGCAATACTTTTAGTACTGCTGTCACGTAAGTTAATAAATTCGTAGGTAAAAGGACCTGCATAATTATAACCAAAGTATATAATTTTTATTGATAAATAACCATTAATAATGGGGTCTTTCATATCAAATATAATTTTGCTACATTTATCTGAAAGGGGATTTTGGAGAGAGGACCAAATAATTTCTTTTTTATATTTAGGATTAATAATAGACGGAAAAGTATCATAATAACCAATGCCGTGATTATTAATACTATATTTATAAAAAGGAAATAATATTAACAGCGAAAGATAAATAAGATTAACCTGAATAAATTTAGGATTTTTTATTTCAAATGCTTTTATAGAAAAAAAAAGAAAAAAGAATGGTCCAAAATATGTATATAATTTTGTTAAAGACCAATAACTTGACCGTAGTAATAAGAAAATTGAAAATAAAATAAAAATTATAAAAATAGATTTAAATAAAATAATTAAATTAGAAGAATTATGTAAAATATATTTGACATTACATATTGTTATATAAATTAAATATAAATTTAATGTTAAAATTAAGAATAATAAGAAAATATCAAAATAGTTAGAAAACTTAGAAACTGTTAAATAATATAAACCAAAAAAAGATGGAACAAAATTAAGTGGTAAAAAATAGAAATTATTATCTAAAAAAATTCTGATTAGACTCTTAAAAATCAATAAAGAGTCTGCAGACTTTTTATATATGTCTTTGATTAGATATATATTATCACTGTTTACAAAACTATTATCTCGACCGAAAAAAAATTGAGAATAATAACCCCAAAAATCATTACTACTAGTACCCAGTTTAATTGCAACAAATAGGGCTTTATAGGTAATAAAATAACTAGGAAGCGTAATAAGTAAAAATAAAATTGATAGAATTGAAATACATAATAAATTATTTTTGAATAAAGATAACAATTTAAATCTTAAGAAACAATAAACAATTAAAACTAAAATAAACAAAGAAAACAACTCTATATAAAATAAAAAGAAAGAAATGCTAAATAAAAGAAATAATGTAGCATCAAAATTATTTATAAATATTTTATTATTTTCAGACTTCAATAGTAAAGTGCATACAACTAAAAAAAAGGGGATTGCATTTAAATGTGAGAGAGCTTCTATTTCATAGATATAGAGGACCCAAGAGCTGCATACGAAAACAATACTTAAAAAAAATTTATATTTAAAATTAATAACAATTAATAAATAATAAAAACTAAGAAAAATTAAGGAAAGTAAAAATATTTTAAATAAATTATTTAAATAAAAAAAACTAAGTAATTGAATTTTAAATATTGATGCTAAAAAGAAAGTTGTTAAAGGACGAACGTCAATTGCTCCCGTACCATTTTGATAATAAGAATTATCAAAAAAATTTTGAGTGGATTTGATAGTAAGAATTTGATCAAAAGAAAAATCTCGAATTAAAAGGGCTTGAGATATATAATTCATATTATCCCAATAATTTCCTCTAAAAATATAAAATTGTTCTCCTTTTTCTAAAATAAATAATAAACCTATTAGTATAATAGGGGCAATAAATAGTGATAATCTAAAAAAATTTCTAAATAGTTTTTTTTTATTCAAAAAAAAAAATGAAATTATAAAAATTATTAAAAATATAAGTAAAATAAGATTTAATTTTAAATTAAATAAAAAATATAAATAACTTGCTATAATTGACAGAATAGAAAGACCAAGTAGTGGATAAATAAAAATATTATCTTCTTGTTCCGAAATAATATTAATTCTTTTCAATAATTTGATACTCAAAAATCCATAAGTAATGAGAAAAAGATAGAATGCGCCTATTAATAATGTCGACAGAAAGAGATTATAAAAAATCATTTTGTGAAGATAAATTAAATTAATAAATTAATAAATGTCTTTAATTTATTAAAAGAAAATAATGTATTATCCTGCAAGGTTTAATAGTACATTAAAATATTGAGTCAAAAACATTGATTAAGTTAAAAAGGTTAGAATGCTCAAATACTATAATTTGAAAAACTTACTAATAGTCTTCTGGACGCTCTTATTGCTATCTATCAATACAAATGCTGATTTTTTATCTAAAATTTTTAACACTCAGTACAGTTTTAATTTAGAATATATTATAAATTCATTAAATTTAATTAGATTTTTTATTCCATTTTTAATTTTTTTTTTTTTAATTTATTTAATTTTATTAAATTATAAAAAAATTAATAAAATTAATAAATTCTTTTACATTCTTTTTTTTTATTCTTTATGGCAGATCATAATATTTTACTTGAACAACAGAAATTATAATCAACTGTTTAACACTCAAATAATAATAAGTATGTTTTGTATCATAATGATATTTGCTATTTTTGAAATTTATAATTTACAAAATGTATATAAGAACTTACTTTTAATTTTTCTTTTTTATACAGCTTTTATTTTATTAATATATTTAATTATAGGTATTATAGAGAATTATGAAAATTATACTCTGTATTTATATTATTCGATAGATCCCAATAAAAATTACTTACATCAAGTTAGCCCAAGAATTACCGGATTATCTAGAATAGCTTTAATTTTATTTTATTTTTTTTGTTTTTATTACACATATAATAAAAAAAATAATAAAATTTTTATTTTTACAATATTAAATATACTATCATTAATAATTTATTTATCGCAAAGTAGAGGCACATACATTGGGTTTGTAATTTTTATCATTTATTATCTATTATTTATAAGAAAAAAAATTTTAGGTAAAATTATTTTTGTAACGTCATTAATAATTATTCCAATTTTTATTGCTACTTGCTTAAATTATTTGCAGTATAAAAATTTACAAAAATTTATATCTCAACATAATATAAAAAATGAAGACAAAAATAGTTATTTAGAAAGATTTAACTCACGAAATAATATTAGAATTATAAATGAACTTAAGGATTCCGGTAGAATTCAAATATGGAAAAATTCTATTAAAATTATCCTAGAAGAAAAAATTATCTTAGGAATGGGCCCTCAATCAGACAGATATCTTTTGGAGAAACATTTCAAAATTAGCAAAAATATTGATGAAGTTTTTTATGAAAACAACTCATCTAATGCTTTAATTTATAGTCTTTTATGTGGTGGTATTATTGGATTTGCCTTACTTTTAGCTAAATACTATTTTCTTTCTTCTGAACTACTTAAAACATTAATAAATAAAGTAAATTTTAAATCAAGAAATATGTTATTTCACTTCTCATATATTACAATATTATTTTTAATGGTAAGAAGTATCTTTGAAAATAGCTTTGCTCTATTTAGTGTTGATTATTGTTTAATTCTTTTATGCTATTTTACCCTTCATAAAATAAATCATAGCAAACAATCTATAAATTTTTTATAAAATAATTTATATCTTTTTTTTTATTTTTTACATAATTTTCAAACACACTATCATTAACTGAATAATGTACACTTTTGCGAAGATTATTTATTTTTTTCTTAATTATTTCGGTATTCTCATAATTAACTGGAATAAAATATTTGCTTTTGTAATCTTTATTAATATGAATTTTTTTATCATACAAAATATAAACCCTGTTATTTAAGCAATCTATAGAAAAAACTGAAAATAAATTCTCAGAACTGCTAAATGCAGTTTTTGTTTTATTTAATAAATTTAAGACCTTATTTTTACTTATAAAACCAAAATTGTTAAAAAAATTAAGATAATCTCCAAATACGCAAATATTAAACTGATTTTTTAAATTTACTAATATTTTATAAAGTGATTTTGTTTTTTTTAAAGGATGATTTCGATTATAAAAAATTATATCAAATTTTATTTTCTTATTTTTATATGTTCTTTTAAAAAAAATAAAAATAAAATTAAATAAAGTATTTTTATAAAATTTTTTATCAACATATTTTTTGCATAATTCCGTTGAAAAAATGAAATTATTATATTTTTTATAAATTATTCTTAAGCTTAATCTATAAAAAATAGGAAAAATATATTTTCTTATAAACAAATTTATATTTTTTGCGGGGCCATCATAACTCCCGCCTGTAATTGGTCCAAGTATTGTTTTTTGAGGTAACAAGAGAAAAATAAAAAAATTCCATAAAGGAAGATAATTAACATAAATTATTTTCTTTCTAGAAGCGTGCTTTAATAAAAAATATACTCCGTAAAATGGGGCAATGTATTTATGAATAAAATTATTTTTTATGGGGGCTGATTTTTTAATATTTTTTTTGCTATAAGGAAACTCTCTCTCAAAGCTCTTGATTAGGGCATTTTTAAATTTATTATTTTTATATAAAATATCTATAAATTTATTAGCTAATATACCTTCTCCAGTAGTTAAGGAGAAATCGCTAACCCATATTACTGTATCAAATTCTTTCAAAATAATAATCTAAATTTAGTTTTTCTGAATCTAAATGTAAATTCTCCATAAAGATAAAAATAAAGAGTATAAACAAGTCTATAAATTCTTCTTTTTGTATCTTGTCTTAATCTCCACAAAAATTCTAAATTAAATTTATCTAAAATTTTTGGCACAGGTTTTTCTTCTCCGGAAGCCATCGCGATTGCTCCTCCAAGACATAAAATTTTGAAGTATTTGTTATTTTTAGCGATTAATTCTGCCAACTGCTCTTGCTTTGGTGTAGGTAAAGTAAGAATAATTAAATCTTCTTGAGTAAATTTTTTGGGGCAAAATTTGTATAAATTTTCTACTTTGTCAAATGGCAAACTAACATGAATTAATTTAAAATTAGAGAATTTATTAACCAAAAATTTTTTTGAATTTATTGTTAAAGATCCAAGGACGTAGATATTTTTAATTAAATTTGGAATCCTCAAATTACTTACTATATTTAGACCCGATACTTTAGGAGTTTCTTTTCCATAAAATCTATTTTTAAATATTCCATCAGGCCAATGTAATAAATATTTATGTAGCTTGATTTTTTTAGAGTTTAAATAACCTAAAAAAGCTAAATTCAAACCTGAAAGTGTAAAATTTTTATTATAAGGTATCTGTGACGCGTCTTTAATAAGAGTTATTTTTTCATAAGAATTATAAGCTTCATCTAAAATTTTAAGCAGACTCTTTAATATTATATTTTTATTAAAATATTTATCCAAATATTTTTTTCCTAAATTACTATTTTTTATTTTAATTAAAATCTCAGGATGATTTTTTAAGTATAATATTTTTTTTGCTAGATCTTTAGGCCTGTTTGGATTTACACATTGGCCTATTCCGGAATCTTCTATAATTCTTTTAGCTTCTCCTTCTATCATTCCTAAAATGAATTTATTAGCACTTAAGTAAGTCTGTAATTTTCCAGGTATAGTCGAAGAGAGTGCGGATCCAGATTTAAGACTTATAAATAATATATCTGCTATTGAATGATAATAATTGATTTGTGCTAAAGATTTTTGACCCTCTAAAATGAAATTTTTTATTTTTTTTTCTGCAATTACTTTTTTAATTTTATCTAGTTCTCTTCCGCTTCCTACAATAATCCATTTAATATCATTTTGTTTTTTTAAAATTTCGGCTGCTTTTATGACTTGATCAAAATTTTGAGCTTCTCCAACGTTGCCAGTAAAAACTATCTTAAAAGATTTATCATTATTATATTTTAAATTTTTAGACTTCTTAGTATATTTAATATCTTCAGACCAAGCTGGAAAAAAAATATTATTATTATTATAAACACTAATTCGTTTGCGAAATGATTCTGACTGAGACATAATATAGTCAAAATTTTTATAAATAAATTTAGAAATTCTTGAAACTATATTATATAAAAAAGTATTTCTTATAATTTTTAATTCTAAAAGTATGTCAGGCCACAAATCAAGCACCCATATAAAAGATTTACAAGATTTTATTTTGGAAAAAAAAATAGCTGCTAACGAAGACGTTAATGGACTTGTTGCAAAAGAAAAAACTACATCGTATTTTTTTTTTCTTAATAAAAAGAATCCATTAAAAATTGATGATATTATAAATGATATATAATTTAAAAAGAGAAAAACTTGTCTACCATCTCTTCGGAGGAAAACTGGGACTCTAAATACTGATGCACCATAATAATTTTTAAATTTATTTTTATCTAATTTATATTCCTCAAATAATTTACCACTAGGATAATTTGGGGCGCCAGTTAGAACATCAACTTTGCAATTCTTTTCTCTTAAGAATTTTACTATATCATTAACCCTAAAGTTTTCAGGCCAGAAATATTGTGTAATAACTAAAATCTTCAATTTAATTAAAATGGACTAAAGTTTAAACCAAGTTTTTTTATTAATATAATGGGTGTAACTTTGAATAATCTTAACCACATTCTCTGAAACATTATTCATTGCATAATCCGGGTAAATTTCATTACTATATTCTTCTATTTTCTTATTACTTAAAATTATATCAGCGGCGTTTAGAATGCTTCCTGAATTCAAGCCTGACATAATAGATATTCCCCGCTCCATTCCCTCTTGTCTTTCGTTAGAGGTTCTTAAATTAACGGAAGGTATAGATAATATGGACGTTTCTTCTGTTATACTTCCGCTGTCAGATAGAACTATTTTGGCACTTTTCATTAATCTTACATAATCAAAAAAGCCAAACGGTTTATAAAAATCAATATATTTATCTAATTTAAAATTGAATTTTCTAATTCTTTTTTGAATTCTTGGGTGTGAAGAAAAAATTACCCTAACTTTTAACTTTTTTTTCAACTTAATAATTGCATTAAAAATAGATTTTAAATTTTTTTCGTTATCTACATTTTCTTCTCTATGAACGCTTGCTAAAATGTAATTTTTATCAGAAATATCTAGCCTTTTTAAGATATTACTATTTTCAACTTGCAAAGAATAATGGTTATAAACTTCATACAAAGGACTACCTACCTTTATAATTCTATCTTGATGTACACCTTCAGATATAAGATTAGAAGATGCGTATGAACTATATGTCATATTAATGTCGGATATATGATCAACTATCTTTCTATTGATTTCTTCTGGAACAGATTCATCAAAACACCTATTTCCGGCTTCAATGTGAAATATTGGGATTTTTCTTTTTTTTGCACATAAAACTGTTAATGCACTATTTGTATCCCCCAGAACTAACACAGCATCTGGTTTTTCAATTTCTAGAATTCTATCAAACCGAACCAGGGACTTGCTAATAAATTCTATAGCGTTTTTAGATTTGCAATTTAAATTGAATTGCGGTTTTTTAAGTTTTAGTTCCTTAAAAAAAATATTGCTTAATTCAAAGTTATAATTCTGTCCCGTATGAACTAAAATATGATTAAAATAAATATCCAATTTTTTTATTATTCTTGATAACCTAATAATTTCAGGTCTTGTACCGACTACAGTTATAATTTTTAATTTCATAGTTATACTTGATAAAAAATTGTATCAGGTTTTTTTTTATCTAAAACTTCATTTGACCATACTAAAATCTTGGCAATTTGTGTTCCAATATTCTCTATATTATGAGCCCAGCCTGGTATAGTGTTAATCACTAAATTATTTTTTTCATCTGCTAATATAGAAAATTTTTGTTTAGTTATTATATTTACAAAATTAAATCTTGCTTTACCAGTAATAACGACAAATTTTTCAGTTTTAGTATTGTGATAATGATTACCTCTAATTTTTTTTGGTAATATTGAAAAAAAAGAAAATTGACCAAAATTACTATTCTTCAAAAATTCACTAAAATAACCTCTATGATCAGAAAAGCGCTTAAGTTTGTATGTAAAATCTTTTTTCAAAAAAAAACTAATATAAGTACTATAAAGATTTTTTATTAGAGAATTAGAAATATTATTTGGTAAATAAATTTTTTCTTTTTTATTAAAACTTCTAATTAAATTTACTAAATTAAATAATGTTATAACAAAAACATTTTTAATTTTTGGAAAAGAGTTTTTTTGCTTGTTTAATTTAATGCATTTTAAAAATATAGAGATTAAGTCATCAATATAAAGCAGTGATATTTTTTTCTTAGGATCACTAATGATTAATTTTTGATTTCTATATATCTGATAACAAAACGTTGCAACTGCAGAATTATAATATGGCTTTGACCATTTTCCAAAAACATTTGGAAGCCTATATATTAATACCTCTGCTCCAGTTTTTTTTTTATAACTTAATAGTGTATTTTCAGCTTTTAATTTTGATTTTCCGTAATAATTTTTAAGCTCAGCCTGTATTGAAGAGGTATAAATAATTTTAGTTTTTTTATAATTATCTTCTAAAAATGAACAAATCTTTTTAGCGAAAACATAATTATTATCATAATTATATTTTGAATTAGTTTCTTTGTTAACTCCTGCTAAATGAAATATTATATCGGCTTTAATTAGCTTTTTATAAAGATCTTGATTTGAGGTTTTTTTATCTACTGTTAAAATATTATAATTTTTAAATTCGGAGAGTCTAACTATAAGATTCTTTGCTATAAATCCTTGCGATCCAGTTATTAAAATGTTCATTGTAAATCTTAAAATTATATAACCGAATAATTTTTATTTTTAAAAATTTCTAAATTCAATAAGATTTTTTTTGTTTTCTCGATTGTTAACTGCTCTGTATTATTTGAATTATAATCTTCATAACTAGAAATATCTTTGGAGCCTTTTGCAAAATATAAATCATAATTTAAATCTCTTTGATCACTATTGATGCAAAAATAGCCACCCATATCCTTGGCTATGGCTCTCTCCTCTCTAGTTAATAAACTTTCATAATGTTTTTCACCGTGTCTAGTTCCAATAATATTTATTTTATAATTTTTTTTGTTAAAAATATTTAATACAGCTTGTAAAAGGTTGTGAATGTTAGTTGCGGGTGTTTTTTGAACAAATATTTCTCCTCCTTTCCCATATTTTAAGGCAAACAAAACTAACTGTATTGCCTTATCCATTGGCATTATAAATCTTGTCATTTTTGGATCCGTAATAGTGATAGGTTTATTACTTAGTATCTGCTCAATAAATAGAGGAACCACTGACCCTCTCGATGCTAAAACATTGCCGTATCTTGTAACTGAAATAATAGGCCCTTTTTTATTTAAATTAAAATTAGAAATTGCAATTTTCTCCATCAAAGCTTTGGACATACCCATTGCATTTATTGGATAAACCGCCTTATCAGAACTTAAACATACAATTCTTTCGACAGAATATTGTGTTGCAAGTTGTATTAGATTACCTGTTCCTAAAATATTTGTTTTAACAGCTTCTAAAGGATAAAATTCACAAGAAGGAACTTGTTTTAATGCAGCGGCATGAAATATCAAGTTAGATCCTCTAACTGCAGAGCTCAAACTTTCTTTATCCCTCACATCTCCTATTAAAAATTTAACATTTTTATTATTAATATTTTTTCTTAGGTCATCCTGTTTTTTTTCATCTCTACTAAAAATTCTAATTTCTTTAAATAGTATTTTTGATGATATAATTTTTCTCAAAAAAGATTCACCAAAAGAACCTGTGCCGCCTGTAATTAGTAATATTTTATTCTTAAACATTCATTTAACATTATTTTTAATTTTAGCTAAGAGCAATATTAATCTATCTTTTAAAGCATAAAACAGCGGAAGAAAAAATAATAAACTAAAAATATAGTAAAATTTTCTTTTAATAGTTAATACATTCCAGTGTTTTAATAAAAAATAAAACTTAGCTTTTTGCTGTCTAAAAACTTTATTGGTTAATCTATTGCTTACAGCAATATTAACTTTGATTGGAAATGTCTTTAAAAATGAAAAATTACCGTGCTTGGAAAATCTCAAAAAAAGATCTGTATCCGTACCTCCATACAAATCATTATCCCAGCCATTAATTTTTTTAATAATACTGGTTCTAAAAATAGCACACGAAGTATTTACTAGCTGACCATTATTTCTTAAATCTTGAAAGCTATGAGGTCTAACGGATGGATAAATAATTTTTATAACGAAGCCATCATAAACTTTGATCATTGGCAAAAGATAGGCATCTTTTGAATTATTTTTTATACCACTTAAAATAGCTTTAATTGAATTTACACTAACATTATCATCGTCATCATAAAACCAAACATATTTAGTTGTGCATAATTTTAAAGCGAAATTACAAGCATAGCTTTGACCATAATTTTTTTTTAACACAAAGTATTTTACATTTTTATAATTTTCTAAAAAATTTTTATTTTTCTCTATAACTTCTTTTGTTGATCCATCCTCAATGAGAAAAATATCTATATAATCTTTAAACTTAAGAAAATTAAGGAGACTTTTTTTGAAAAGAATATTTCTATTATAAGTTGGTATAACGACAGTTAAAACTTTTTTTGACATAAATAAATTATATTAAGTTTAGAAAATATTAATTAAAGACTTAATTGTTTTTTATTAAACTCTAGTAACATTAAAATCGCCCATAAATAAGTGTGCGTTCCCCGCTGATTATTTAGAAAAGAAGTATATAGTTTTTTTACTAAATCTTGATTAATGGGCAAGTTTTTATAATAGTCCAAATTATAAATTCTTTCTTTAGTCCAATCATGCAGTTCATTCTTCATCCAATGCTCAATGGGGGCTTCAAAACCAATTTTCTTTTTATTAATTAAACTATCAGGCAAATACCTTGCTAAAAGTTTTTTTAGAATATATTTCTTATTAAATAAATTAATTTTATAATTAATTGGTAACCTAGCTGCCCATTCAACTACTTCTCTACTTAAAAAAGGCGATCTAGATTCAACAGAGTAAGACATAGAAGCAAGATCGGATTTTTGTAAATAATCATCGTTTAAAGTATAAATAATGTCTAATTTCATACACGCTTCTGTTATTGATATTTCTTGATTATTGAATGTTAAAAATTTTTTTTGAAAGATTTCATTTATATTTTCTGTATCTTTAACAATGTCTTCAAATAAAACATTTTGATTTTTTTTAATAATGCTTCTTACGAAACTAAAACTTTCTATAAGATTTTTTTTTAATAAAATTTCAGCAATTAAATTCAATTTATAATTAGGAATCAAATTTAATAAATTAGATAAAATTTTTTTAAATGAATATGAAAGATATTTAATTTTTTCTAAAATATTAATTATTAAATAATAATTATAACCACCAAATAACTCATCACCTCCGTCTCCTGTTAAAATCACTTTAACGTGCTCGCTTGCCAATTGAGATGCGGACATCAAGGGAAATGCTGAGCTATCAAAAAAAGGTTCATCAAAATTTTTAAAAAAAGTAGGCATTAATTTTATTAAATCATTTGCTTCAATTTTTTTTTCATAATGTTCAGTATTTAAAAATTGTGAAATTTTTTTAGAGTTATAACTCTCATCAAAAATTTTATTATTAAAACCTATGCTAAAAGTTTTTAAATTTGAATCAGGTATGATTCTTTTTTTTATAATTGCAGTTATTAGTGGGCTATCAATACCGCTCGATAAAAGGACACCTAAGGGTACATCGCTTATTAATCTTTTTTTTAAATTTCTTATAAAAATATCCTCAAGCTGATCAACCAAATCATCTTCTTTTACTTTCTTTGATAGGCTAAAATTTGTATTAATATTTTTTATTTCCCAATACGGTCGCGTACTAAAATTGTCTTGTGAAAATTTTAAATAATGACCTGCGTTTAGTTTTTTAATACATTTATAAATTGATTTTGATCCTGGGATATAACCAGAATCTAAATATGATCTAATTGACTGTACGTCATATTCTTTTGATAATTGTGGTAAAAGATTAATAAGAACTGATGGTCTGGAAGCAAAATAGAAATTTTTTCTATCTAAATAATAATAAAATGGTTTTTCACCAATTCTGTCTCTTGCCGCATATAAAATTTTTTTAGATTTATCCCAAATAGCAAAAGCAAACATTCCATCTAATTTATCAAGACAATCCTGGCCCCACTTTATCCAACTATTTAATAGTAGTTCTGTGTCTGAATTACTTTTCCAAATAAAATCATTCTTAATAGTTTGATATATTTCACGATAATTATAAATTTGACCATTAAACACACACACAAAATTTTTGTCATTAGAGGAAATTGGCTGATTTGCATTTTCCGATAAGTCAATTATTGCAAGACGTCTAAAAGCTAGTCCAAAATTATTATCAATTACTACTCCTAAATTATCCGGACCCCTATTTTGCAAAATATTGACAGAATTTATTAATTTTAATTTATCAATTAGTTTATTATCAAAAGTTACGTGACCTAAAAATCCACACATTAAATTTTATTTATTGATAAAATTTAAGTTACTTTTGTACCAGTTAATAGTTTTCATTAAACTTTGATCAATTGGAGTTATGTCTATATGCCCAATAATTTTCTTTAACTTATTATTTGATCCGTGAGTAATATAAACATCGCCCTGTTGATGTTTTTTTTTTTTAAATACGATCTTTTGAAAATGTTTTTTAAAAATATTAATTATTTTTTTTAGACTTATCGCTCTGCCCGAACAAATGTTAAATATTATATGTTTTTGATTAATATTTTTTCTATAAATTTTATCAATCATGCCTATAGCGTCAGCAATATAAGTAAAATCTCTCTTATGTTTTCCATAAAAATTTAGGTCAAATTTTTTATGTTCTAAAGAAGAATTTATAACTTTTCCTATTAACATATCTGGCCTTCCCCACTCACCAAAAATAGTGAAAAATCTTAATCCTATAAAATTAATATTATAATTCTTTGAATATACTTCTGCCATTTGTTCATTAGCATGCTTTGAAAAGGCATAGAAACTCTCTGGGATTCTTTCATAATCTTCTAATATTGGAAAAACCTTCGAATTTCCGTAAACCGAACTAGATGAAGCATAGATAATTTTTTTGATTTTATGTTTTCTTGCTAGATTAATAATATTAAAAAATCCTATAATATTTGGATAAATATATTTTTCAGGAGAAGAAATAGAATTTCTTACACCCGGCTCAGCAGCTAAATTAAATATAATATCAAATTTATTAAATTTAAAAAAAGTTGATATTTTTTTATTGTTAGAAATATCAATTTTTTTAAAAAAAAAATTTTTATTTTTATTTAAAAAATTAAGTCTTTTTTTTTTAAAAATAGAGGGATAGTAATTATTTAAATTATCAACTCCATAAACTTTATACTTTTTCTGTAATAAGTGCTGACATAAATGAAAGCCAATAAATCCTGCGCATCCAGTTACTAATATATTTTTCATAAACCTTTTGTTAAATGAGGTCTTTGTATCTCACAACAGATTTATTATTAAATTTTTTTAATAACAAATTATTAGGTACTATATCTAATTTTTTATTATCAAAATCACTCATTTTATAAAATACTTCATAACCCTGCATATAAAGTTCCATTAATTTATCTGGGTTATGGTTGGAATTAGGGGTGCTAACTAAATTTTGAACATTATTTATATTATAACTTGCAGCGGTTCTGTAATTTGAACTTAATCCATATTCAAATAATTTTCTAAATCTAGATTCCCATAGACCTATTGCTTCTAGAGTAATTGGATTGTGATATAACATTGGTTTTAACAATTTTAAAAGGGCGTCTTTGTGAAAAACAGTTCCTTCAATTGTAAATCTATAGTTCCATAAATATTTTGCATGAGGATCTTTATTAGACCATCTAAAAAAATTTACACCTTGATCTGTAAATTGTTCAACTGTCATTTTTTTGGGCAAGCTATATTTTCCAACAAAATGATCTCCGGTAAAAAAGCGATAATAACTTTGATAT
>Ga0129333_10001221_pt1 | contig 23030 bp, 24 predicted proteins | sample CPB6_08_DNA_FD_94474 | JGI IMG/M metagenome (GOLD analysis project Ga0129333, IMG submission 94474) | Freshwater to marine salinity gradient microbial communities from Chesapeake Bay, USA - CPBay_Sum_0.6_0.8_DNA | ecosystem: Environmental > Aquatic > Marine > Coastal | place: USA: Chesapeake...
AAAACAGTATTGAACTCGATGCTACCATTGAACATAGTATACTCAGAGAACAGTGGATTCAACAACAAGAAGAAGTCATTAAGGCCGCTAGAAAAGCCTACACTTGGGCTATTAATAACGGCATAGCAAAAGAGCAGGCTCGTGCTGTATTACCTGAGGGTATTATGGAAAGTAAACTATATATGAATGGTACACTGCGTAGTTGGATACACTACATTGAACTACGCAGTGCTAATGGCACACAATTAGAACATCAGGAAATTGCTAAGATTTCTGCTCAAGTAATAGCCAAAGTATTTCCACTAGTTTCAGATATTACATAACTTTTATCACCTGGCCATAATGGCAGCTGAGTTCCTGGAGCCCTTTTAGGTATTTTACTATCTGCACTACTAACACAACTAGGACTTGAACAAGGTTTTGGACTGTCATATAATTGAAAACCTGTTTCAATATTTCCAATAGGCTTATCATAACAACTATAACTACGTTTGATGCTGCCATCAGGCTCTCTAATAATTATTCCTCTATAGCCGCTACTACATTCCCAACCATCAAACTTATTAAAGTTAAAGGCATTAAATCGTTCTGCCTGATCCATATACCAAATTTTATTTTTAGAATCAACAAACTCTACTTGAAAATGTTGTGGTATTTTATTATGTTCTTGTTTAAAAATAGGATCTGGAGTTTTAAAAAATTTAGGCTCTGGTCTTGTAACTTTTTTAGATCGTGTTGATTTATCCTCAGTATAAGCTCTTTGAGGCATTCCATTATGCAGTTTAGCCAGCATTTCCTTAGTATACCCTTCAACCACTCTACTGGCTGTTGGATCACTCTGTGGTTTTAATGTTACATTAATACCTTGATTATGGAAAAATAAAGCATTATCAAAATCTCTATCAAACCATTCAGGAACCATAACCATATTAATAGTAATTTGTACATCATGTTCTTGGCATAATATAAGTTTATCTGCAAATTCCTGCATTTTTTCTTTTGTATTCACATGCTCTGTGTGTAGACTTGCTGTAATACTTGCCCTATGAAATTTACTTACAGCAGGACAATATTTTTCCTCAAACCATTTAATTGGTCTACTCATATTACTGGTCATATGAACACTTGTGTAGTTGGTATTTTTTACATCATCATTTAAGTATGCAAGTATGTCTGTATATCCTGGATGGAATGTTGGCTCACCGCCACTTAAACTAAAATGAAAGCTGTTAAAATTTCTATCTCTTGCTTGCCTTTTTATTTCATCAATAGTTTTAAGACAAAGCTCAGTTGGTCTATGATCTTTTGTATCACTACGAGCGTATGGCCAACAATAACTACATCTGTAATTACAATATCTTCCTAATAACCAACTTACTGTAAAAAGATCTTTATACAACATTGTCCTTTGACCTACCCGTACAATATCATCATAAGGGATAGCAGTAAAATCATAAGCACTCCAACTAAGTTCACTCATAATTCACCTGCATGGGATCTATACTTATTTCATTAATACATATGTCTTTTGGTTGATCTATCAACCATTTAATATATGCTGCTGCACGTTCAATTGGCATACATTTCCTTGTTGGATGTTTATCTTGTACATTACTTAGCGAACCAAAGCTGATTAGACTAATTTTTGGGCCATTACTCCATACTCCGTTTAAACCAAGAGTATTACAATAATCACGCAATGCTTTCTTTTCTGCATTATACAACCAAGCTCCACCCTTTTTGACTCTATCAGTTGTAGATCCTATACATATTATATGCACTTTATGATTATTATCTATGCAAAACTTATAAATTTGATCCAATAATACTGTTTGATTAAACTTGTATAAAGCACTACAATTAATTATAGTATCAAAATTTCTAATAAGTGTAACAAATTTTTTTTGATCTTCTTGACGTGTTAAATCATATCCAGAAGATCTGCTTGCAAAAAATGCTTTCGGGTACAGTGTAAATAATTCTTTAGCTAACCCATAATTTTTATTACCTGCTACAAGAATATTAGATCCAGTCATTAAATTCCTTCAAATTATCTAAAATAGACTCTTGTCTACTATTATCCAAAGCATTTGTATACTCTTTAAACTTATCCCAATACTTTTGATTCCAATCTTCAGCAAACATATAATCAATTATACCTTGTACTTTGCTAATTTTTAAATAAGGTAAAAGACGTTGTTTAGCTTGTTCTTTTAAAGGCAAAGGTAATGCTCGTATATTCAAATGTTCTGGATGATTTAAAATATTAAAATATATATTTTTAATTTGATTTTGACTGAGATAATCTAAAAATTTATCTATATATAAAATATTATATACTTGCACAGTATTATGAACTTGCAATTCAAAGTTACCCTGTTGCTCAAGCTCCTTAAATTTAAGTAAATTTTTCTCAACAAGACTCCACCCCGTAGGATACCTTATATACCTATTTAAATCTCCAATTGCATCAATACTTGCATTGATTTTAACTTTTTTAAAGTGTTGCCAATAATCCACAAGTTTTTTAGGTAAATTAGTGCAATTAGTATTATATTTCAAACTTATACCTTTAGCTAAACCTAACTCAATAAGTTTATCAAATAATTTATATTGACTAATGGCTAAAGTTGGTTCCCCTCCCGTTAAATATATTTCTTGGATACTTTTAGCAAATAATAACAAATTCTCAGCCACTTTATCGTCATCTGGCCATTTCATTGTGGATAAAAATATTTTTTCCATATCAGGTAATGTTTTTTCAATTAAATGCCATTCATCAACCCATTGATTACTTGCATATGGATTGCACATTCTGCACTTTAAATTACACAAATTACCTAATCTAATATCTACATACTTAATATTTAAAGGCGGTGTTATGGATTCCTCATAGTCAAACATCCATTTATCATTCCAACTTTGTCTGGCAGACTTAATTCCTATATCCTCTTCTCTAAAACATCTAACACACATATCTGGTTTTTCATTATTCAAAAACTGAGTTCTTATTGTTTTTAATGTTTGGCTATTCCAAAAATTTACAGCATCTTTGTCTGTAATATGATAGGGCTTACCGTTATCTCTTAAAATTTGATTTTTACCTGGTGTACTATTGCAGCATACTCTTAATGAACCGCTTGCATTAGTAGCTAAATGCATCCATGGCAAAATACAAAATGTTTTATTACTCATAATTTAATTGCTTTAATAAATTGTCATAGCTTCTACATATAATTCTATTGAATTCATCTTTGGCTGCTCCATGTATTATCATATGTATACGTGGTTCAGTTCCTAAATGCCTGACACAATGATACCTACCTATATCAATTGCCCTAACATCTCCAGGACTCCAAGGTATCATTCCGCCATCTTCCATTATAAATTCGACTCCATGTGGATTATTTAATGCTACGTTATATGCAGCTAACTTTCTTATCTCAAAATCTTTATGAGGCATAATATACCCATTAGGTTCTAATAACATATATCTTACCCGATCATACCTCGCAAAAGGAAATACTTCTTTGAGCCAAGATATAGTAATAGGCACTTTATCTTTAATCTCTGTCCAATCGTATTTAGGTTTTTCAGTAAAATTATATTCTTCTGCATTCCAATCATTAGTTGTGTGTTTGTTATAACCATGTATAACTAAACTTCGCCATCCGCTACTATGGTTTTCTCTATGCTTTATAAAATCATCAATTAAATTATGTGCTTCTACATACATTTCTTTATAAGGTATGTCTATATCTAATTTTAGACTTGGACAATTACTTTCCAACTCTATCCATTTAGAATATTGCATCATTAAATTATTACTTGTATTCCAGTCATTAAAGTGCTTAGGAGGTTGATTGATACTGCTGTAATGATCATATGAATACCACTTAGAAGCGAATTCAATTATTTTTTGATCCATGGTAATATGTCTAACTCTTTAGTTTTTTGCAAATAAATTTCTGGTTTCGAGAGAATTTCTTTAGGTGTATTACCTAACCATGACATATTAATACCTGGTCTGGTATTGTTTATATAAATTCTTTCTGCTCCCTTTACTGCCAATTTTTCTAACAAATCTCTTTCTATAGCATATCTACTTTCAGAATTGTATAACCAAGAAGATCCATGATAATGAAATATATTAGATAAGTGCAAAAATACATTATCTTGTTGATCAAACCAATCTAAACACCAAGAAATATCTTGATAAAATATATTTTTATTATGAAACCTAAATTCTAACTTTGGCCATACATTTTCAATAAAATCATTTAGGTCTGAAGTTTTACGCCAATAGTCTAATTGTTTATTAAAGATGTCTAAATTTGAAGTAGCTTTCATAATCTTTAAAATTTCATCAGTTGGGTCAATATGTTTACATACATCATAAAAATCTTTTTTGATATCTTTAAAATTAGATTTAGATGATATATAAGTTTTTTGTATCTTCAATGCTAAAGGGCTTGCATCAAAAACAATCACTTTATTACCAGGTTTTAATTTACACCTCCATGAAATCAATAAAGGAGTAATACCTCCTGCGGTACACATAACTCCTTTAAATCCGTTTTCAGGTAATCTTATTTGTTCATAAGTTTCAGTATTAGCAGCAAAATGAAGATAAAATTGATTATCATCTATAATATTACCCCATTTAGTAAATGTATCACTTACTTCAGGATATATATAGTATTTTGATCTACGCAAATCTTGGTTAAAACTTTTTATTTCACTATACTCAATAGCTTTTTTAATAATGTTCCACCCAAATTTTCTGCCAATATAACTTTTACTAACAATACCTTGATTAATCCAATGTGGTGTATAATCATCATGCCAATTTTCTTCACTTCTATAAGGTTGAATAGTTTCCCATGTGACTCCACGATGTTCAAACCCTATTTCAGGTTTATTTACTGATTGCCACCAAGTTATATTTACTACAAAACATTGATGGTGTAATTCGTAAAATTGATCCTTTTTATCTAAAATATGTCCTAATATAGTAAAATTTGGATTATCATCTATATATTTTACTAAGCTATCTATAAAATTTGATCTTTCACTTAAATTATTACCAATAGCAACTACAATTAAATATTTTACATTATTATCAGCAGCCCAATGTAATATATTGTTAGGATCATTATCTATATGAATTTTTACAGGATAATAAGAAAGTTCTTGTACCCAAAATTCTGTAATATTTTGACTGAAGGTTAGAGCAGTTTGGTTTTTAATCCTATTAGATATATCATACCAACCAATCGCTAAATTTTTTTCTCTATACTTTTCTTTAGAATAAAACTGCATATTAAGTACCTTGAACTTTTAAATTAATTTTATTATTGAATTCCGTAAATCTATTGTAATTTTGTTCATGTTTATTGTTAACTATACATTCATCTATCCAATTAATAGCATCTTCTATATGTCTTTTAAGATTAATATTATAAAGCGAATCATCTATAATTTGGCTATTTTTAATTATAAGTTTATTTTTAGCAGCAATTAAAGAATCAGTATGTAATACATTAGCATGTAAAAAATCAGGCCATTGAAGTCTTGAGGTGTGCCAATCTATTTTCATCTCATTTTGAATAGCTTCTATTGTATCTACCAAATGTTCAACATTATATGCTGAAATGCATGTACTAGCTCTAATGTAATCTAATTTTTTACCCAAACCCTGCTTTACTGTTTCAATATTATTTTTAATGTCATCCCAATCAGAACCTTGTCTAATATATGAATTTAAATCTTTGTAACCATCAATACTTATGGTAAGCTTTATTGCTTTAAACTTTTTCCATAAATCAATAATATTCCGACCTTTTTTGGCTTCCAAGTTAGTTAAATTAGTACTATACTTCAAAATTACGAGATGGGGTTTTGGTATTCTTTCTAAAACTCTATAATGTAAAGGATCCATAAGAGGCTCACCCCCTGCAAATTCAAATTCTTTTATAGTGGGCAAAAGTTCTTCAATATCTTGTAAAAACTGTTCATTAGTTTCAAATAAATTTAATATGGGTTTATTTTTTAAGTTATTTTTTTCTATTATATCGTTTATATAATTCTGTTCGCTCTCTTTATAAAATGATTTAACATTATCCCAATCTCTTACCCAGGGGGTACTATCCTTAGGCCAACACATTCTACACTTAAGATTACATAGATTACTTAATTTTAGTTCAATTATAGGTATATTATATGGTAAATTTTTTGTATTTACATAATCATTTACAAGATAGCCATACTTAGATATACGTTCAAAATTTTGAGTTTGTCTAAGACTTACAATATTATTTTCTTCCATCTTCCAACAAGCAGTGCAATGCTCATCCTTAATACCATTAATAAGATTATTCCTTACATTTTTATACTTTTTATGATTCCATAATTCCTTAATACTTGTTTTGTTAATGTCCCATATTTTACTACTTCTGCAACATAATCTAAAATCTCCATTAGTAGTAGTGCTACTATGTATAAATGGCATTATACAAAAAGTATTGTCATCTACCTTTATATCAAACTTTTTTTTAAAGTACCGACTTGGTTTATATGCTGATATCTGGGATTTGCCCAAACTTTTAGTCATTTCCTATCCTTAATTTAGCAATATGATTTAATTGCGCCTTACTTAATTGTATATCTGCTGCACAAGTACAAGATTCTTTAGTACAAATTATAGGGTCAGTTGGGACTTTAAAGTCATCATAAATTGTACCTAATTTTCCACCCACACGGCATATTGCCCGCCAAACATTCCCTTCATTATCAATAGTAATATTTTGTACACCTGCCCAACACAACCAACCTTTGAATTTGTTTGTTTCATTTGCTAATAAGTCATTAACATTTGACTCATTAGAAGATCCGTTTTCATAATGAACTATAATATTATTCCAATTAGTTGCCTTAGTCATTTCGATACATTCAGAATAAAATCTAATTCTTCTTCAGTATAGTATTGATCAGTACTTTTGCCATGAACTGTTTTCATTCCACTGAACCCTGGGTTGGCCCAAGTCTTCATAGTTGGATCTATTCTTGGTCTTATTCTTCTAATTACCCATTTTATATCATGTTGATTCATTAAATCTATAATTTCCATAGCTTGTTGCATTTTTCCTGGTAAGTACATCAAATGTACATGTAAATTTTTATCCTTAAAATCTTTTAACTTTTCATTTAACGAAATAATAGTATTAATTATTTTATCATGATATGCAAACTCAAAATGATAGCTGAAAATATAATAATTCATATACTCTATGCTATCAATATACTTATTTAAAGGTAAACTACCGTTAGTAGTTACACTTATTTTAGATATTCCATAACTTTTAATAAGCTTAAGTATTTCAATTATTTTAGGATGAACGAAAGGTTCACCTCCTGTAAGACTAATCCTACAACTTTTCCTTTGCAATGTGGCAGCTTCCGCTATTTTACTGATAGTTTTTTCTATTGTTTCTAATGATAAATGACTACTTACATTGTCATGTATATCACTTCCACAATAACTACAATCATAATTACATCGTTTACCTAAATTCCATTCTATACGTAACCATTTATCTTTTGGAGGATGATTATCCTCTATTGCTACAATCTCAGTCATTCCAAAAATCCTTTAATTCTGGAATCACATCTAAAACTTTTTCATTTCTAATTCTATCAAGAGCTTTAGTAAATTGCTTGAATGTAGTCCAATGTTTTAAGTTATCATTATTATCATTTAAAGAATTAATTAGAGATTGAAAATCAGAAATGTTTGCTAAATTACTTATAGCTTGTAATCTAAGTTGTTCTGGCATAACTGTTGGACTTAGATATATAGGTGAGTTACAAATAGTTTCAAAAGCATTGGAATTATCAACATTCTTATATTTTACTGACCAAGATTGTAATAATTTATAAAGTTCGTGTAAATTTAACAAATTATAAGCCTGCATAGTTACATTGAATCCAATTTCTACATTTGGTAGCTCATTATACATACTTATAACAGATTCTAATTCTTCAGTAGTATACTTTCCACCTCTTATATACTTGTAAAGCTCACCGGTACCCTCTATACTAAACATTAATTTAACATATCTAAATTTTTCTAACAATTGAAGTATTTTTGGATTTACTACAGTTCCATTAGTAGTATACACTAATGCTATATCTTTGTTAAATCCATTTTTAATTAAATGTTCCAAAAATGGAACATTACTTTTAGCTAACATTGGCTCACCACCTTTAAAATCTATGCGTCTTAATGTATTAAGGTGTGGAGTTAGCTCAGTAAGATTTTCCATTTCCTGTTGAATAATAACTTGATTTTTTGGATTGCCTTCCCTATGCCATTTAGTATTCATTTTAGATAATAATTGATCCTCCTCAAACCACTGATTGCTAGCCCATGATCCACACATTCTACACTTTAAATTACATACATTACTAAGATTGATATCCATTTGAACAAATTTTAAATTTTCCTTAGTTAATGGTTTTTGGTAATAATCATTAGGAACTGAAAAGCTAAATTTTTCATCAAACCATTTTCTTCTACTTTTACCAATTAATTGTTCTCTTTCCCAGCAACTACCACATTCTACAGGCTTTTCATTATAAATAAATTGATCTCGTAATTTTTGCATTTTAGGATTATTAATAAAATTATCAATTATATTATCTTTACTTGCTGTTCCTATTGACCCCCTAAACTGACAACATGGCTTAATATTATCATTAGCCGTTATAGTTATAGCATGCCATGGCATTTTACAAAATGTTTTCTCTCCTGATTCATATTCTATGAAGTAACTTTCAAAACTTTTATATATTCCAGGAGCAACATCTTTAAGACTTTGATTTCTAATTTTATCTAATTCTACTGTATATTTGACAAATTGTCTATGACCGTGTAAAGAATAAGTATTAACAGGATTAGCTACAAGATCAGATAGTAGTTTTTTTATATCAAGTAAATATCTTGCTTCTGAGATAGGCTGTTTGCCATTAACTCCAGAAATCCATGGATATTGTTTTAGTAAGTAATTTACTTGTTCAAGACTATCATGTAATGTATCTAAAGATAACCATTGAACATGTAACGATCGTGGACCTGCTAGTACTCTGTGCTCAAAACTATGCCTATTTTTACTACTTGGAGTTGGTGGAGACTTATCCCATTCGTAAAAATGAAATATCCATTCAATAAAATCTTTTATGTTTAATGCATTTAAACTTTGAAAAGTTCCGTTAATATTCAACTTGTAGATACCTGATCTGGGTTTTTCACACCAATCCTTAATTAATTTTGCTTTTTTAACTATACCATCCCAATCAATAATACCTGCACTACGCATATAAACAAAAAGATCACCAGTTGCATCTAAACTCAAATTAATATTAACATACTTAAATCCTTCTAAAGCTTCAAGGTGGTCTTCAGTAATTACACTCCCATTAGTAGTAATCATTAATTCTATTTGTTTGTCTAATCCAGACTTCCTAAGCATAGATAAAAAATCCATGAATTGCGGAACGAGAAATGGCTCACCACCTAAAATTTCTACTCTACGTAAATCTTTACCATTATCAACTATTTCCTGTAATTGTTCAATATTAAGAGTATGTTTACGAGCGTTAAATGTATTACTTGGTCGTATTTCTATAGATCCTGCACCACCAGGTGCTATTCCTTTAGTTTTAAGTTTTTCTTCATCACCTATCCATGCATTACTATAAGCACTTGAACACATTCTACACTTAAAATTACACAAATTATTAAATGCTATATCTAAGTGAATAATTTTATTATTTGTTAAATTATTATCCCAGTCAATATCATTCCATCTATCTTCAACAAGTCCTATGTTCTGCCAATGAATTCGTTTACTTGTTATTTGACGTTCTTCTTTTATACGACAATTTCTACATCCATCTGTCCAAACACCTTCTCGTTGAGCTTTTCTGAGTTTTTGAAAATTTTCATTATCCCATTGTTTTATGATAGATCCATTTTTAACATCTCCCATATCATGTTCGCTCATATGACAACGAACAATTTTACCAGTGGCATGTATAGCTATGCTTGAAACTGGAAGCATACAAATTGTTGGACTTAATTTTTTGTTACTCATAATTTAATAGTTTTGCCATTTTTGAGAAAGTCTTGACAAAGCTTTCATTACGTGCTTTATCAATAAAATCAATTTCATATTGTCGTTTTTTGTCTAAATCTTCACTCCAAAAATCTATACTATTCATAAATTCTAAAGCATCATCTATAATTTTATGATATTTTGTTTGAATTTTAGATTTTGATTTGGTTAAATGCTGGGTAATAACTTGTTTTACATCACTATGTAATCCTCTTACGTTCCAAATACCATCTACTGAAGTAACATAATGTGGTATAATAGATGTAATAAATTGCATATCCTGGACTTCCATAAGAAATTCATCTAAAGTAAAGATATTAAAAACACTTATAGTAGGATCTAAAGTAGTCTTATAATTTGTTTTACCACAAAAGTATTTTAAATTTTCTTTTACCTCATTCCATGACCCGCCTTTCCTCTGGTATTCAAACTTATCACCAAAGTCATCTATACTCAAAAACCATATAATATTTTTAAATTTACTATATAATTCTTCATCTTCTTTATTTGGAATTATAGTGCCATTTGTATTATACCATATATCGATTTGCTTTGGATCAAATCTTTCTGATATAATTTTAAGCATCTCATAATGTTCTCTGATCATTAAGGGTTCCCCGCCCATTAAATGAATAATTCTTATATCATCAAATTTATCAACATTACGCCAAAAATCTATATCATCTATCCATTTAGCTTGTCTGTTATAAAATAACTCAGGGCTTTGTTTAAATATAGGATAATCTTTCTTCAATGACTTATTAATATCATAAGTTTCTTTTAACCATTTTGAACTATTCCATAATCCACATATTCTACAAGCAAGATTACATCTGTTACCTGCCTTAATTTCAAGCCATAACAAATTTTGTTTAGGAGCACTCTCATTGTTAGCAATTGCTAAAACTTTATCTATTAAAAGAGAAGATACTGAATACATATACCTGCCAGAAAATTTATCATTTTGAAACTTACCCCAACACGGTTTACAAGCAGGATTATTTTGATTATTTAAAAATGACTCACGAAATTCAATATGCGTAGGATGATCAATTATATCTGATATAGATTTTTCTGCAATATTCAAATTAGTACCATCTTGATTTTTTAATGGATGGGCCAAGCAACAAGGCTTTACGTCGCCATTAGATTCAATTGTAATATGAAAAAATGGCATGGCACAAAAGTTTGTTTTATCTAAATAATTATATACTACCTGTACTTGTTGTTCATTTGTCATTTAAATATATCCTTCATTTCAGGAAATACATTAACAAATTGTAAGTTCCTATGCTGATCAATTTTACTAAGATAATCCTGCATTTCTGGTAATCTTATTGACCAGTCTTCACTTTTCATAAATTTAATCATACCTCTTAATCTTTTTATACCATATTGATTGTTTAGCCAAGCATTTTTACCTACTCTACGCCTGTCTTTTTCTGCTAAACATAATTGCCAATTTTCTTCAAACCATGGTATAAACTCTTCATATTTACGTTCACATTCATCTTTAAACCATTGAGGAAGAACTTTGACGTTTAAAAAAGCGGGCCAATAAACAAAATGATAATTAATACCACCTGCTCCTAAAGGCCACATGTTAACTTTCTTAAAATTTTGTAGTAGTTTCCAACGTAAAAAATCTGGAACATAATATATATTTAAAGCTTGTACTGCACAGGCAATAGTTATTTCAACATTATCAGAAGTTTGCTTATCAAGTATATGAAATACTTCCTCAGTCCGTTCCCATTTGCTGGGATATCTTATATACTCGTTCATTTTGAAAATACTATCAACGCTGTAATGATAACGAACAATTTTAAAATGTTTCCATAAATCAAATAAATCTTCTCTCCATTCTACACCGTTACTATTATATCTAATTTCTATATCTTTGGCTCGACCTTGACGTATTATTTCTTCAAGTATTTCATAATGTTCATCAATAATTAAAGGTTCCCCACCCGCAAAATAAACTTGTTGCATGTTAGGAATTTGATCATAAAATTGCTGCCAAAATATTGGATTATTTTTGTGCCAATTATAACTGCTACCATTTGTGCTACCTTTATTTTCCCACTGCCATATTTTACGCACAGATTCATTTTCTATCTTAGGATAGATAGCTTGCCAATCTTTGATCCAACCACTACTGTCATGCGGGCTACACATAATGCACCCAAGTTGACACTTGGTTCCAAATCTAAGATCTATATAACTTAAAAATGGAGGAACTGTTCCATCATCTTCTGTATCAGATATTAATTTGTTAACATCTACTCGCTGCGCCCAATAATCTGTTTCCCATTGACGTTTACTTTGATGTCCTGATTCTTCTTCTTTATAACATTTCAAACAACTTGGCGGCTTCTCACCTGCAAGCATTTGTTTCCTTACATTTTTCATATAAGTACTATTCCATGCTGTTTGAAAATCCATTACATTAAGATTACTGGGTAAACCTAATTCGTCCTTAATTACTCCTACCTGTCTACCACCTATTTTTTTATCATTAGTAGGCCCTACACCACTGGCATTAGCTGTACAACATACACGCATACTACCATCAGGTCTGGTGCTTAAGTGTGTCCAAGGTAAAATACAAAATGTTTTAGAAGGAAAATTCATATATATTTGCTTAAATCAACAAATGTCGATCTCCAATTTGTTTTTCTTATAGTATCTAATCTATTTAGAGTATTGATACATTTATCTATTAATATTTGATCACTATTTTTATTAGAATTAAGATAATTAATCAAATGATTAACTTGTATTCCAGATTTTTTACTATCAAAATCTATGTAAAGTTTAATAAGCTCTTGTTTAGCTTCATTAGGCAATATAGCAACATCAAAATAATCAGGATTGCTTAAAATCCTAATGCCGGTAGAAGACTTAGTATAATCAGTTAGATAATTTAATAAATTAACTGTAGTAAAGGCAGTTAATATTTGCCAAGTTACAGTGAAATCTAATTTTAAATTCAAATTAAGATTTTGTAACTTATGTAAATTTTCAGATACTTTAGACCATTTAGCAGGAAATCTAACATAATTAAATTGATCCCCATAATCATCTAAACTTACTCTTAACCATACCTTTTTAAAATGTTTCCATAAATCAATTGCTCTATTATGTACTGCTGTAAGATTAGTGTCATACTCAAGAGTAACTTTATTAGCTCTACCACTTTGTATAATTTTCTCTAAGAAATCATAATGCGGCTCTATAAGCATAGGTTCACCGCCTACTAAATATACTTGTTCTAAAAATGGTATTTTACTTTCAAGTTTTATCCAAAAATCTTTATTATTCCACCAAGAATATTCACCATTATCCTTATATCTATCATTGATATTTTTTAGTTCTATTTTTATTCCACTATCTGTGAATTTAGTGGTATTGTTTAATAAAACATAATCTTCATACCATTGACTACTGCTTGCTGGATGACACATTACGCACTTTAGATTACATAAATTTCCAAATCGTAAATCCCAATATCCTGGTTCCCATGTTGAAAATCCTTCTGTATCAGTTACTTTAAGTGCAACTTCCTCTGTAAATGTATTTGCATACATTTTATTACTTACAGTACGTTTGCTTGGAGCTCCAGCTTTTTCTTTAACCCAACAAGTTATACAGTCATTATGTTGTTCACCTTTAAGTAATGATAAACGAATATCTCTTACTTTTTTTCCATTTTTAATTTCGTCAAAGTTATCTGTACCAAAATTATAAGCCTTGCCCTCATTATCTCTTATAGTTCCTTGATCTTTGTCCTTACTATTAGTCATTAGGCAGCATACTCTGGCAGTCCCAATAGGTTTACAGGCCATTTGTACCCACGGTATAACACAAAAAGTATTAGACATATTACAATGCATCTCCTAAAGCAAAACCAATAAATCTTCCCCAGTGCTTGTCTTTATCAGCCTTATCTTTAATGTATCCTCTTAAATTATTAAACTGATCAAACTCGGGATGAGTAGGTTTCCATACTGCATGTTCATCAAAATTGTCAAAACTTCCCCAATCCATAATTAAATTAAAACATAATTTTACATTTTTTTCTGGAATATCATAAAATATACTATTGAATAAATCTATAAAATTAACCATTTCATTGTAATTACCCTTTTGCACAATAAAATACAGTATCATAAGTGTATCAGAATTATTTTCCTTAATTTTACTTGTAAGCATTAATAAATTAGCTAATAATATGTCCCAATCACCACCTGGGCGTAATTTATCGTATGTTTCCTTTGTTGCTGCGTCTACTGTAATACATATATTTTTTATTTTATTATGCCATTTAGACATTTTATTCCAATACTTTTCAGTAAACAAAACCCCGTGTGTTACAATCTCCAATTGTAAATTTGGCCAAGGGGTAGGATCAAAATTTAATAAAAACTCTCTTGTAGATTTACTATAAAAAGCATCTCCAGCTCCATTAGTTTTAATAATAATATTTTCATTTCTGGGAACACTGAATATAAAATTAACTATAGATTCTATTCCTGCATCAAACTTTTTTTGCATTTCCTCATCACTATTAAAATCTATTTTGTGACTTCTACAACTTGGACAACTCAAGTTACAACTTGTATCTAAGTTAATAGCTATTTCTATAGGTATAGGCAAATGTGTTTTTATATCTGTTTCTTTAACATCAGTTAAAACATCATTTACAATCATAGGACATATTGTATGCATACAATAATTGTATGATCCATTTAATATACTTTCTCTAATCAGTCTAATTTTATCATTTATCCAAATATCTTTCAAATTTTCATAGAATATATTTCCTACTGGATAGGGCATATGTGCTACACAACAGGTATGAACAGAACCATTTGGATCTACTTCTATTGAAGTAAAAGGTTTATTGCAATATTTTCCCTTAAGATCTTTCTTATCCTTTTGATCCTCGCTGAGATTTTGAATATTTACATTACCAAATATAGGATCGTGTTTAGTAGTCCTCTCTCTGTATATTTTTATTATTTTTGAATCCATTTTTATGTAAATTGTGCTTTAAATGCATCGTATTTAGTACCACAAATCTTAGCACAAACTGCCAATTTACCATCCGAACAACTTGTTTTATTCCAACTGTTTGGAATAAAATCTTGAAAATAAAGTCCTTCTACAATATCATCTAAACTATTTTTAATAGCATTTAAATTATCTTTTCCAACCTTTTCTATTAAGTTCCATATTTGCGTACTTTTAGGAGTATGATACCAAACATACATTTGGCCCGCTGTCCAACAACAAGGCTGCACTATTCCTTCTGCACTGATATATATGCTTTTTTCTTCTGCAACTTTACAATTAATTATAGCATTATCCCAAACTTTTTCAATTGCTTTCTTTTTATTTTCATCTTTATGAAATATTTGAGGAGTTATTTCTATATCTCGTACTTTGCTTGGAATTATTTTGATTGTTTCGTCACCTTTTGCAAATTCACTGATTTGATCTATAACAATGTTTCTATATTTAGGATTATTAGGAGCCTGTAATAAAGTTGTATATACTCCTTTTCTATTACTGGCTTGATGCATTTCCTTTGTTACTCCACTAATATTACTAAAGAATCGTGCAGATTTTTTGAATTGAAATCTTTCGAAACCCATTATTTTACTTAACTCTTCTGCTTGTTCTACTTGATGCTCATTATGAGCAAAAACTATATAGTCCCAACGTGCTCGACCACCTGCTTGAATAAACGCAGCAGCATTTTCCATTATTTTTGACCATATAGTATTTTGTCTATATAAATGATTAGTGTCCTCTAAACCATCAATACTAAAAACTACATATCCTTTACGCCCTAAAACTTTAGCTAAATCAGCCCACCATTCTGGTTTTTTAGCACTTCCGTTTGTATGTAAACTTAACATTACATTTTTATTATTACTTCTAAAATATTCAAAAATTTGTAATGTGTCTTTGGCAGCTATAGGATCACCGTAATTGCCACACATATAGATTCTATCTAATTGCTGTATAAATGAAGGTTTAAAAATCTTTTTAATATCATTAATATACAATTCTGTGTTAGGTAATTGTGGATTGTCTTCACCACCGTTTATATTTCTTGCACACATAGGACAGGCAGCATTACAGGAGTCAGTGACTTCAAGATGAACAGTTCTAATGTCTTTATATCTATATAACATTATTCTAAAATCAATTTAACATCTTTAGCGGGACCAATTTTACTGGGTAGATCTCCATATTGGTTTACATAATCTTGTATTACAACTTTATACCAATTTTGGCTATTATGGTATGCTTGTACATTGTATTTATATATGGCATTATTTGTGGCTTCTAACACCGTAAGAGCCCTTGCTGCTTCTTTTTGTAATTCACGTAACTGCATATTTGTTATATCTATCATACTTTGCCTATTAACATTACACGTTTATAACCTTTTAATTGTAGTTCACCTTCATATAATATCTCCTTCATAGGAAATTTTTTCTTCATATGATCTATGCTATGTACACAGTTAATATGTTCAGGAATATCAAATAAATTATTACTTTGAATCACAACTATAGGATCTGTTTCCATATTTTTATTACGTATTTGATGAAACCACTCTTCTGTCATATGTTCAGCACTGGTGTTAATTATTAAATTCGGTAAAAACTTTTCCTTATAAATTTCATTAGTTTTAAAATTTTCAATGTCAAATTCATATCCGTTCTTATGACATGTAAGATTATTGATATCAGCACATATGCTTTTTACTTTATATTCATTTAAATCATTAGCATTAAAAATTTCATCACTAATTCTACAAGCATTTTTATCAAAATCTAAAATCCTCATTTTCCTATAAGTCATTCTGTTAGAATAAATTTGTTTAAACTGCCCAAACCAGCCAGCCATTAATAGCACATTATCAAAATGCTTTTTAATAGGTGTTAATTCTTTAATTAACCAAATTTTACTTTTAATTTGACTTCTACTTAAAGCATCTGTAATAACATTAATATTCTCATTACTTCTTTCGTATGCATGTATTATTCTAAACAATCTATCATTTTCAAAATAATAACGAGCTATACTGGCAAATTCTACCAAAGAATAATTTTTTTCAATCAGATTTATAAAAAAGGTAACACTTTTATTAAAAACCCATTCCTGTGTTTTTAAATTATGTGCTGTGTTAAGCAATTTTTTTAAAGTTGAGTGTGGATTTTCTAATATAATTAGATTAATTAGTTCATGAACAAAATAACTTATATCATATCTACCACAAAACTTGTAATATTCTTCTAACCCATAAAAACAATCTATACTATTTGTTGATTCAGGCATTATTTTCCTCAAATACTTTTTTAAGCCAAGCAAAATCATTTATCATTTTTAACTTATCTAAATCATTTTGATTTTCTAAACCATAAGCTTTACCTAATTTTGCACCCTGTATTGCATACTTACCAAACGGTCTGCTTGCTCCTTTAGTACACCAAACATTTAGCCTATATTCTGATTCGTTACTTTTTTGTCTATCAATAACTTTGCTTGATAACTTACAGCACTCTCTAAAAGCACTTTTCCATGTATTAAACTTGGTAGTATTAAACACAGTGATATTACTTACTATATCAACTGCCTTAAATTTAGAACTGATACTTGTTGTCATATCTGGTTTATTAACGTCCATTTGTTCAGTTAGATCTTTGGGTAAAAGTTTTACCCCACCATTTCCATATTCAAGATCATTTATTGGGTTTATACTCCGCCATACATGTACAACATCGTGATTTTTAGTTCTAAAATCAAATTCAAATGACTCAAGTATATCTGCATCTCCGTCAACTACCCAGAACATATGTGTAAGACAAAGTTTAGCAGCTTCAATGTGTGCTTGATGTATACCCTTTACTCCATGAATCCTTTTAGTTAAAGGAAATTTATTGATAAGTTTTTGATAGTTAACATCTGCGTTAATTTCCTCATAACTTATAAAAACAATATCATACATTATTAATCACCCAATCATTATTCATCCTTGGTGGATTAGTATATAAAACTTTAAAAAACTTACTTTGATCTGGATCCATATATGATGGCCCTGTTAATATTTCTAATTCATCACGCAGATCTTTGCCTAATCTTGAAATTTCAGTTTTTAATTGTTTTTCTTTTTTAGGTACTATTTCATCAAATAAGTTATTCAAATAAGTAAATGTTCTTACATTTGTATAGTCCCAATCACTTAACATGGTCATATGGCATCCGAGCCTTGCTCCATAAATGGCCCATAAACCATTTTCTACATCACTTCCCACATTCATCCATGTTACAAGACGTTGATAATTCTTCCAATGTACCTGTTGATTAAAAGGTTTGTCTAAAGATGGTTTACTACCTTCTAATAAACACATCTTTACACCTTCTCTAAAACCTGCTCTCCATGCTTGTCTTGGACTGGCATTGTTGATTACCCAACTCATCCATGTTTTCATTTGTAGATACTTAATTTCCCAGCAAAAATCAACCTGTGTTCTATCATTAGTTGGCTCTGCATTTTCATGTGTTTTCATATCTAATACAAGTTGAGTTGGCCAATTTTTTATACTTCCATTTCCATATACTAAACCATTTATTACATTTTGTGCAGGAAATGATAATACACAAATATCAAGGTTAGCATGGTCAACTAATTCAATTTCAAGATTTAACAACTCTGGTTTAACAATATTATCACCATCAATAATTGTTAATCTACTTGATTCTGCTAATCTGGCACAGGCTTTATGAGCACTATCACTACCATGTACACCATCCACACGTTTAACCCATGGAAATTTCTTCTTTAGATCAGCATAATTCTTTTCTTTATTAGGCTCATCATAACTTAGATATACAATATCGCATTCGGATAATTTTATTTTTTTACTCATATACTATTCCATAAGATTCAGCATTTTTTTTCACAAGGATAGATTCATTATTTTTATCATATGCATATTCATAATCAAATCCGCATAACATTTGATCACATTGTATGTTGATGACATGCTTTAAAAAATTATAATTTATCTTATCAACTATGTAAAAAGTATAAACATAATCATTAGGTATAACAATAAAAGAATGGCTCTTTATAAATTGCAATGTAGATGAATTTATTCGAACTTGTACAGTTGATTCATTGTTTAATTCTATAAGCTGAAAAAATAATGATGTATTCTTGATAACTCTTTGTTCTAACTTAAAATCATCACCTATTTTTACCCTAAAACTTTGTATAGATTTACCACTTTGTCTAAATTCTGTTACAAAGTCCTCACTTACCTCAATGCATGTACCTATATCTTTCTTATAATTTAATAAATCTGTTATATTACCATCTTGATCAAAGTAAAGATAAAATACATTCTTAGGTAATTGTAATGGCTCAAACCAAAATTCTGTGTTTATCATAATTATCTCTTAAAGTATCTATCACTTGATCTGTTAAAAACTCATCCTCTACGTAATGAAATACACCAGTTTGTTGATTATTTCCAATATACAGCTTTAAATCTTTACTAAAATTAATGGATACATTTTCTGTCCATTCATTAATTATACTCATATCCCATGATTGTATTAGTGGCTTCATATGTGTAAATGATAATATATGCTTATGTTTTATATCCATGAACTTAGTTGCAAGAGCACTGGCCACATCAAGACTTGGATTTTTTTGTGGGAATTTTGGCATATATATTTCTGTAAATTTAGACCAATTTTTAATAATAACTTCTAACCATTTATAAAATTCAAAGCTTTTATTGCTTTTTTTAAAATAGTGTAGTCCAAAATATACATCAGGTAAATCATTATGCTCAAATACTTTTCTATATGGATTGCCACTTAACTTTATCTGTTGTTTTTTATAGTTATAAACTTTATCTGTTAATACAAAATCAAAATCAGTAAGATAATACCAGTAATGATCGTTACTGTTTAATAACAACATATCAGCATCATATACTATATTATATTTAAATGGCGTTGAATAAATTAGTTTCCATCTATTTTCAATTTTCCATACGCTTTTATCACTCAAATCACCCCAAGGTATTTTTACTATATGATCAAATGCATTAAGGTATTCTAATGGTACAGAATCATTAGTCATTAAACAGGTTTTATTATTTTTATTATGTATTTTTATGCTAAGAGCTAAAGAATAAGCCTGTCTTAAATAATTTATATCTGAATTTTGAGCAAATATCAAATGTCCATACTCATTCATTGTGATATCCTTAATAAAGCATGTTTGTTCATTATATGAACATCAAGATTTTTCACAGTAAAAAGAGCTCTATCGCTGTTTATACAGTCAAATATTATTTCTGTATCATTATTAAAAACATCATCCTCATCAGTTGTATAATATAATTTTCCAGGTATATAACTAAATTCATTAACTGTAGCATTAGATAACAATAAATTAATAGCTATACTAAAGGAGTAATCGTTTCTGTACTTAATATCACTAATCTGATAAATTAGTCTATAATATTCCCAATTATTTTTAATAAAATCAACTAACTTAAAAAGTAATCTATTTTGTTCTGTTTTTTTAAAGTAAAAAACGGTAGCCCAAAAAAAAGGTACAGTATAACAGTTTATTGATTCAAACATCTTACTATAAGAATCATGTAGTAAATGAAAACTATCTTTATAAATTAAAAAATCACTGTTTAATTCAAAACATGATAGTAGGTGTTTTGAATTAACCATATAATCAGCATCAATAACTATAGTTTCATCATATGGTGATAAATCATAACATAAGCTTCGAGTAAAATTTAACCATTGTATTTTTTCAAAACCTGACTTACCATCTTTTAACACACGAGATTGATTATAAGTAATATCTTGTCTAATTACGGTATCAAATATTTTATGCTTATCCTTATAATTTTTATCAGTAATAAGCGTAATAGGTAATTTTAAGTATTGTTTAACTCTTTTAGCAGCTATTTCAGCAAGTTTAGTATATTCAAAACCACCATCATGTGCAAAAATTAGTACTCCTCTACTCATTTTGCAAGTAAGCCTTCAATATTTTTTGAATTAGCTATTTTAGTATACTTGTTATAGTATAAATTTGTAGCTTCTACATATGTGGCTAATAGATTCTTATAAAATAACGGTATATCTGTTATATTGCATGGTGTATTGTTATCATCTACAATTACCATTGCTTTTATTTTGCGTTGAATTATGGCGCTGATAAATGCTATACGTTGTTCAGTGGCCTTAAATACACAACCATCATAATAATATAATAAGCTTTGTTCAAACTCTTCATTTAGTATACGTCTTTGACCGGCTAAAGACGTCATAAAATTTGCAATTTTAAATGCTTTTTCAATTTCAATGTCCATATTTCTCTCAAATAGTTGCATCCTCCATACCGGCTGTACGAAGTTTAATTACATTACTTAGTTGCCATTGCTTAACATCAAGTGCTTTTGTGATACCAAGCCATTTATTACGTAGTAAAGCGAATTCATTGATAATTTTTTCCATATCAACTACATCGCTTTCACCTTCTACGTAACGATCACAATCTCTACTACTTAATGCTCTTTGATAACTTTCAAGATATTTACGAAAATGTTGACTTTTTAACTGACGTAACTCAATATTAAGGTATTCAAGAATAGCTTCAATTTCCTGTAACTGATTAAATCTATGTTCCACAATACCGGGCATATTAGCACTGGCTTTCTCAATGTTACCTTTAATCTTAGTATCAATTTTGGCCTCATCAAGCTCATTATTGTAGTAATCTATAGCATCAGGTAATACAGTAATATCATTTATTATCTTAGAATACCACATGATTAATAGTCATCGTCATCATAACTTTCATCATATTCTTCCTCATCAGAATCATCTTCAAGATAATACTCAATAGCAGTATCAAGATCTGAATCTACTCCTAATGCACCTTGTAATACTTTATCTTTAATACCAAAGTCTGCTAATAAATCTATAAAAGACTCTGCTGCTACGCTAATATCCTCTTTACGCAAATATTCCTTGAAGAATAACCATACTTCTCCAATTTGTGTATCATTCATGTTCTACAGTTTCCTCTAAAATGACTTCATCCTTGATTTTGATATTTGGAAAATCTTCCATTATCATATCTAATTTATCATTTTTCCATTCTTTCCTGTAATATAAATGTTCTTGACCTCTGCTGTCAACAAATTTGAGCCTGTTTCCTTGCTGAGTTAAAATACCTTTACTTTCAAACAAATCTACTAATCCACTATAAGGATCCATGCCTGTTTCATATGGAATCTTAACTTGAATATTTTCAAAGGGTTTAGCATAGCGTGTTTTCATAATCTTACAACTACTACGAATACCTTTAACTTGTGTTACCTTGTTACCATCTTCATCTTCTTTTAACTTAAGTTTCTTCATGGCAACTACAATACTTGACGCATAGATAAATCCTTGACCACCACTGATTTTGTCATCTGGATCAAACATATCTTGGCTAGCATATGTATGATTAGTAGCAACAAGTCCTACATTATGACTACCAAACATATTAACACAATTGCGTACTAAACTGGTTAATGCCTTAGGTTTACGCCCCATGTCGCCTTTCATATTACCTGCTTCAAATTGATCTACATCAGTAGGAGTTAGTAACATACCCAAACTATCAATAACAAATAATACTTTTGGCTTAGACTCTTCTGGCATAGCCTTATACTCTTTCATAAACTCACTGATAGTTTTGGCAACATCATCAATCATTGCCATATTAAGTTTAAGAAGTTT
>Ga0129333_10001222_pt1 | contig 23019 bp, 31 predicted proteins | sample CPB6_08_DNA_FD_94474 | JGI IMG/M metagenome (GOLD analysis project Ga0129333, IMG submission 94474) | Freshwater to marine salinity gradient microbial communities from Chesapeake Bay, USA - CPBay_Sum_0.6_0.8_DNA | ecosystem: Environmental > Aquatic > Marine > Coastal | place: USA: Chesapeake...
ACAATCCGTAAGATTTCTATTAACCTTCCAACTTGATGCATATGAACAAAACAAATCAACCGGTTGCAACCGAGTCTTCTGTACAAGAAGTTACTTTCGGTCAAGAAGCTCATAACCAACTTTTAGAAGGTGCAGAAATCCTTTATAAAGCTGTTAAATCCACAATGGGTCCAAGTGGACACAATGTTATTATTGACAACGGTAAAACAGCACCATTAATCACTAAAGATGGTGTTACTGTTGCCAAGAGTATCAATCTACGTTCAAAGCTTCCAAGTTTAGGAGCGGAACTAATCAAAGAGATTGCCAGCAAAACAAATGAACAAGCTGGAGATGGCACTTCCACTGCCACCGTTCTTGGTTATGCCATGCTTAAGCAAGGTATCAAAATGACTGCAACAGGACGTTCTGCGATTGAAATCAAACGTGGAATGGAATGGGCAACAGAAAAAGTTATCGCATGGCTTAAGGAACATGCTATCCCAGTTCGTAACAACGAAGACATTATCAATATTGGTACAATCTCTGCTAACGGCGATAGATCTATTGGTGTGCTTCTTTCCGAAGCTATTTCTAGAGTTGGCCAAGATGGTATCATCACCATCGAACCAGCTAAGAGTGTCAAAACAAGCTTGGATGTTGTTGAAGGTATGCAGTTTGATTCTGGATTTGTAAGTCCGTACTTTGTTACAAATCAAGAAAAAATGACCGCAGAACTCAATGATCCTTACATTCTTATCACTAACAAAAAGCTATCTTCACTACAAGAAATTCTTCCGGTTTTGGAACTTGCTGCAAATGCTAACAAGCCTTTGTTAATCATTGGTGATGAAATAGAAGGTGAAGCTCTTCACACTCTAATCGTCAACAAAATGAAAGGTGTTTTATTCACTTGCGCAATCAAAGCTCCAAGTTACGGAGAAAATCGTGTTGATGTTCTTTCTGATATTGCCCTTGTAACAGGTGGCAAAGTATTTGATGCCAGCTCAGAAAAGTCAATCAAAAATGCAACACTATCAGATCTCGGACAATGTAAGCGAGCAATCATCACTAAGAGCTCAACAACTCTTGTTGGTGATGACGCTGGCTCACGCAAAGACTTAATCTCTGAACGTGTTGATCAACTAAGAACATTGCTTGCTGCTAATGTTGGTTTAGACGATTTGAAGCGTGAGAATACCAAAAAGCGTCTTGCTAAACTTGCTGGGGGTATTGCTGTTATCAAAGTTGGTGGTAGCACCGAAGTAGAAATCTTTGAAAAGAAAGATCGTGTTGAAGACGCTTTAAATGCCACGATAGCGGCTGTTCAAGAAGGAATCCTTCCCGGTGGTGGTACAGCTCTTTTCTATGCCTCAGAATGGCTACAAAAAGAAATGGCAGGCCATACCATGACAGAAGATGAACTTGCTGGTGCAAAAGTTATTTATGAAGCTTGCCGTCAACCACTAAGAGTTATTGTTGAGAACACAGGAAAAAGTTCAGATGTTGTCATGAACCAACTGCGTTCGTATGACAGTGAAAAGCTTGTAAATCTTCTACACGATATTGCTGGTGATACAAACCGTCCAGAAAATCTCGTTGAAAAGAAAGCAGAAAGCTTGTTAAATAAACGTTTGCGTCAAGGTTACGATGCAAGCCGTCATGTATATTGTGACTTAATCGATCAAGGTATTATAGATCCACACAAAGTAGAACGCTATGCAATCGAACACGCTTGTTCAGTTGTTGGGTTGCTACTTACAACAAATTGTGTTGTTGTTATAAACAACGAAGGATAAAAAACAATGGCTGTAGGAGATTTTGTAAGAGTTGGACATGGCAGCACCGTGCATGGTATTGCCCCAGATAACGTTCCAGTATATGAACTAGAAAAAGATGGTTATGGAGAAGTTCGTTGCGATATTAACGGCTGTGCTTTTCCAAGACCTATAGGTGGTGTAAAAGGTAACTCGCTTGCCAAAATCGTTGGCGACCCAATCAAAGTGCAACGTTCATATGTTGAACGTATGAATGAAAGCACCAAAAGCTTTGGTGGCTCAGACTTCGTAATGCTGTTTCCTGTATACTTTGAACACTACCAAAAACAAGCGTATATTCAACAAAATCATATGCATCTAACTCATGGCCAACTTACTTGATATCGTTTATCATAGATTTCTATGAGAAACACATCAGTAATACCTCCAGCGTTAACAAACTGTTTGCCTTGCAAATACGCTCCAATCGTTCTTTTTGTTGTAGCTGATTTTATAATCTCCATATATGGATTATCACATCAATCTACATGGCTATGCCTTCAGCTATTAGTTGGTTCGTTTTATGTCAAAGCTTCTTCTTATCAAGAAGGAAGATATTTGGAAAAATCTGACAAACAAACAAGAATCAGTACAATAATGCTGTGTCTTATGACAGGAATAACACTAAGACATATTGCGATGTATTACATGTTCTCCTAGCTTCCTCTATTGGTTATCTTCCACACCATGCTACCACCAATAACCGAACACGAAAAAGCCTTGTATACGCTCAAGCTTCAACTGCAAAAAGCTACCGAAGAACTGTTATCTGAAGTTTATGAAGCTGGATACACAGGTTATGTTGATATATGGCCTGTGATTAAGACCAACAAAAAACAACTGATTATGGAAGTTGAAAGCAAAAAGGTTTTGCTTGCTGTTTCTCCTATGAGTCATAACGAAGCTATGAGATATCACATACAACAAGGCAAAGGCTGCAAGAGAATCAAATAACAAACTCTTGACTTTATCTTATACATCTCTTAGCATGTAACCATGCATACTAGTGGTCAATTCAGAGAGTTCATCGAAAGATGCTTTGGAGGATACCAGATAACCGGTTCCGGCAACGAAACTAATATCAACGTTGTTTGCCCTATTTGTTATGAAGCTAATAACTTTAACTATCAAAAAAAGAAGCTTGCGATCAAGCTTAGTACAGGAATTTTGCATTGCTGGGTTTGTGGCTACAAAGCAAGAAGCATTTATGGCCTTCTAAGGCGTTATAAGCCCGTACAAGCCGAGGAGTTTATTACTCAGTTCGATGGTGCATCACTTGTCTTTGATGACGAAGAAAAGGCATTTAAAAAGGAACTAGAGGTTCTTCAACTACCAACAGGTTTCCAACTGTTAGCTGAGTGGTTATATAACGAAGATCCTCCAGCACATATTCGTCAATCTATCAAGTATCTTAAACAACGTGGATTAACAGAACGTGATTTTTGGTATTTCAAGTTTGGTGTAACCGAGCTAGATAAATCATATAAGAATCGTGTTATTGTTCCTTCTCATGACATAGAAGGTAACTTGAACTTCTTTACCGCAAGAACTTACAAAAGCTTTATCAAGCCAAAGTATTTCAATCCAAGGTTTCGTAGAGAAACTGTTGTGTTTAACGAAATCAATATCGATTGGGATGATGAACTAACAATCGTTGAAGGGCCATTCGATATGTTTAAGGTTAACGATAATGCTACTTGCTTGCTTGGTAAAGAACTAACAAAACAATGTGCTTTGTTTCAAGCGATTGTCACTCACGCAACGCCAGTGTTGCTTTGTTTAGATAATGATGCCATGAGAGCAACACTAGACACAGCCAAGCTGCTTTATGACTACAATATTGATGTAAGGATTTTAGAGTTGCCGGAAGAAATAAAAGATCCCGGTGAAATATCCAAAGACCGATTTTTAGAGTTACGTGAAACAAACGCTGTAGAGTTCGATGAAATGTATTACTTGAGAAACATTATCAAGTAGTGTACACTGTAACTGGAGAAATAAACTTATGCCCAAGCTAGCGTTTGTGTCTGATATTCATTGGAGGGTATCACTCGACATGATGAATATACACAAGTTTTTACTGAACTTTTTCGTCAACTAAAAGAAGAAGTAAAGCCTGACTATATTCTTTGTGGTGGAGATATTTTCCACACTAAAACCATGTCGATTACACCAGAAGTGATTGAAAAAATCACATGGATGTTTAATGAGCTTGCTCTTATTGCTCCGGTATACTCTATTCTTGGCAACCATGATGGTAATCTAACCAACGATAATCGTCAAGATACCATTTCTCCGATTGTTGCCGCTATCAATAATCCAAGAATCGTTTTGTTCAAGAAAAGCGGCAACTGGATTATTCCCAACACAAACATCAACCTATGTGTTTTGTCTTGCTTTGATGAAGCTGGATGGAATAACGTTCAGACAGATCATGATCTAATCAACATCGCAATGTTTCACGGCTCTGTAAGAGGTTGTGCAACAGATAGCGAATGGGTTATGACTCATGGAGAAGCTGAAATCTCTATGTTTGAACGTTTTGACTTTGCTCTTTTGGGAGATATTCACAAGCAACAGTTTCTTGGTTATCGTTCGCATGATGGCATCACAAGAGACATGAAGCCTTGGATTGGTTATCCCGGTTCTCTTATCCAGCAGAACTATGGTGAAGATGTTGTTAAAGGTTATCACGTTTGGGATATTCGTTCTGCTGATGATTGGGATGTAACCTTTCATCAAGTAGCAAACGATTACCAGTTCATCACAGTGGATTGGAAAGGTGATGTAGCATCTACTGTATCAGAAGCTCTCAAGGTTGCAGGTAAAACCTTGCAGCATAAGCGTGTTCGTATTGTGTCAGATCAAACAGTGTTTCATCTTCAAATGAAAGAACTGTATGACGAGCTAAAGAACAAGCACAAAGCCAGTGAAGTAGTATTCAAGGCTGGGAAGAACGAGAACATTAGCGAGAGTGGATCTGACGAAGATACGCACCAAAAGGCCACCAGCCTTCGTAACTCTCCAGAACTACTTTGTGAGCTCTATGATTCCTTTGTAGAGAAAGATTACAAGATCGCTTTGTCATCTACGCAAAAAGATGAAGCAAAGGCATATGTTCAGAAGTCTCTGGAAAAGGTGCGGCAACTGGAAGATGATGTTGCCAGAGATGTTGTGTGGTCTATCAAAGATATCGAATGGTCTAACCTATATCGTTACGGAGAAGGAAATCGTATTGATTTTTCTAATCTCAATGGTATCACAGGTATCTTTGGTCCAAACAAGGTAGGAAAGAGTTCTATTGTTGGTTCTCTTATGTTTGGTCTATTCAACACAACAGACCGAGGACCGGTAAAGAGCTCTTATATCATCAACAAGAATAAGCGTGAAGGTTACGCAAGAGTAACTATCAACGTATCTGGAACCGATTATGTTGTTGAACGTTCTGTTGCCAAGGCATCAAAGCGTGGTGGTAGATATGATGATGAAAAGGCTGCAACCAAGCTTTGTTTGTCTCGTCTGGAAAGTGATGGAACAGAAGTAGAACTTGTTTCCGAGAACAGTGAATCCAGAACAGACACAGACAAAGTTGTTCGTAAGCTTATTGGTACATCACAAGATTTCTTGCTTACTGCCTTTTCAAACCAAGGTGGAATGAACCGCTTTATTGATGAAGGTGCAACACAACGCAAAGCTATCCTTAATCGATTCCTTGACTTGGATATCTTTGAAAAGCTTTACAAGATGGCAAATGAAGAACTCCAAAAGTTCAACACTCTTAGTAGCAAGTTCCGTAACGTAAACTGGAACGAAGCAAAGAGTGAATGCCAAGCTTCAATCGATTCTTGCAATCAAGATATCTTTGCAGCAAAACAAGATGTTGATAACAAAAAAGAAAGGCTTGAAAAGCTTCGTGGTTGGTTGCAACGTCATGGTGCGGACAAGCAAGCCGATCTTCGTCGCAAGGTTGCAGAAGCATCTAATAAGTGCGAACGCATTCAAGGTAAGCTTGCAAATCGTCAAGTAGAACTTGACGGTCATAATGACAGCTGTAATAACTTGCGTGAAAAGCTACAAGAAATCAAGCAGCAACTAGCAAATATGCAGCTTGCGGAACTTGAAGAGAAAGCTGGAAAGCTTAAGAAGCTCGGTGAAAGCTACAACGACCTTAAGGTTGAAGTATCACAAGAACAGCAAAAACTAGCTGTTCAAGTAAAGAGTATCAAGAAACTTGATATGGTACCATGTGGTGATAGCTTCCCAACTTGTCACTACATTAAAGATAGTCATGCAGACAAGGCTACCCACGAAGCTCAAAAGAAGCTTGTTGAAGATATTCTTGCAACGTATGAAACTGTGAAAGCAGACTTTGACGCTCTGCAACAGGAAAAGATTGAAGAGCAAATCAAAGCATATCGTCGCTGGGAGAAAGAACTAGAAAGCAACGAACAAAAGCTTTCATTTTCCGAAACCTTGATGAAAGGCTGTGTTGATATCATTGCTTCTCTCCAGCAAGAACTTGAAGCTGCTAAAACAGAACATGTAGCTCTTGTAGAGGAGCTAAACAAGCAAGAGGATCTAGGTGCTAGTATCGAAGAAGAGCGTGTTCTAGCTGCTGCAATCCGTGACATGGAGAACAAACTTCAACGACTTTACGTCAAACTTGGAGGCTATACCAACAAGCTTGAGCAACTAGTAAAAGAAGCAGAAGAAGCTGCAAAGATTGTTGAAGAACAAAAGGTATATGATTCCATCGTGCAAGCATTCTCCAAGAATGGTATTCCAGCATATGTTCTAAAAAACAAGCTTCCTGAGATCAATGCCGAGCTAAACAACATTCTTGCTGGTATTGTTTCATTCCGTGTTTTTCTAGAAACAGAAGTAGGAAGCAATAGTCTTGATGTGTTTATCGAAGACAAGGACTCTAGAAGGGTTATAGAGCTTGCTAGCGGCATGGAGAAGATGATTGCATCTCTAGCTATTAGAGTAGCTCTAATAAGCCTTTCAAGCCTTCCCAAGCCCGATATCTTTATCATCGATGAAAGCTTTGGAGCGTTGGATAGCTCAAACTGTGCAAAGGTTATTGAGTTGTTGCAGACAATCAAGAATCGTTTCAAGAGCATCTTGATTATCTCTCACGTTGAAGAGGTAAAAGAAGCTGCAAACAATATCCTAACGATTTATGACAATGGAGTAGAAAGCAGTGTTAACTGCTGAAATAAAAAACCCCGTGGGCTACCACCCACGGGGTTTCTCTATATCAACGTTGATAGCTTTCAGTCTTCTTCTTTTTTAGCTTTTCTCTTGCTTTTCTTTCCAAGTGCTTTAAAGTCTGCTCCAGTAAGCTTACCGAAAGGTGGAGCTTTGTCAAGTTTCTTTTGATCACCTTTTAGTTCTTCTTCTTCCTTGATTGCTTCACGAACAGCTTTTTTGATTGACTCTGCAAGGCGTCTACCCATACCACTCTTCATTGGAAGATTTTCCAAATCTTCTCCTTCATAACCCATCGCAGCAAGTTCAGCTTTTGCCTTATCTGCTTCTTCACGTTCTTTTTGAAGTTCTTTAAAGAATTCTTCTTCTTCTTTAGCTTCTTGAGCTCTTGCTTTGATTTCTTCAGCGTAATGTTGCTCTAAGTGCTCGATCATAGCTGCAAGTTCATCTTCTGACACTTCATCCATTCTAAGCCAACGTGGACGAATGTTGTACATCTCTTTGTACATATCACTGTAAAGCTGGAACAAATCTTCTTTTTTTGATGGAAGATTTTCTGCTTGACGTTCTAAATCCATTGGATCGATATCTTCTACAGTTTCACGAATAAGTTGTTTGAGTTGTTTTACAGTAATACGCATTGTATGCTCCTTGCTATCCTTGATATATATATATATATCTAGTATCTTTTTTTTTAAAAGAGGCTACGACCGTAGGGGGGCATCCTACTAGTATCAAGATCTTCTGGCCACTCAGAACCCAAGCCCGTGGTTGGACGATTTGGGTTCTGAGGTCGAGGAGGTATTATTTCGTTAGCCCTCATTATTGGACTTTTCATTATGGCCGCCGCCTCGGCGTCCTTGAAGACACCGCCCGATCTACTAGCATCCACCAACTCGTGCTCGACACGCCATTGATCGTAAAGATCTTCAAAGTCTTTAATAAAAAACTTCCACGACTTTTTTTCAAGTTTTTCAAGTTTTTCATTCAGTTCTTTTGCTACTCTTTTTCCTTCGTTTAGTTCGCTATACAAAGCTATCCACCAAACTTTATTCGTTTCTGTGTTTTTTAGACCCAATCCGCATTTGTATTCTGGTGGTGGTGGTGGTCTTCTGTTGGGTTTGTATGTGCTTGGATCGATTTTTGGTGGTAACTCGCTTAAAGCTTCTTTGATTAAACGTTTGAGTTGTTTTACAGTAATACGCATTGTGTATGATTCCTTTTTTGACTAGATCGTTCATAAATAGTTTTAGCTGAGAATATATCCATGCTATTCTATGTATGTAGCGAATAAAAGCTACAGAATCTTCAACGTTAACAAAAGAAAATATATCACATGGCAAAGCGTACAGTTCGTCTATCAGAGTCAGATCGATTTCTTCTTGAAACACTTGGTAAGTTTTGTGTTCGTGCTCGGCATTCAAGCTGGGAAAACATTACACATGCAAATGATGTAGAGGCTGTTGGTCTTCTTCGTGAGATCAGTCCCCTTCTTACTCCGTCAGAGCATCGTAACCTAATGGAAGGTTGGGGAGACATTCGGATTCTAAATGATGATTCAACACTGAATCATGCTGTCGATTCTATTACACAACGTATTCAAGAACGTATAGAATCATTCTGATCATACTACTTAGTTGATACATAAAGGGGAAGCTTAAAACACTTCCCCGGTTCGGGCCGTTAATTTAGTGGGAAAATAGCTGGTTTGCATCCAGTTTTCGGCAGTTCGACTCTGCCACGGTCCACCACTCGAATAGTCGAGTGATTTCACACACATACACACAGGAGATTTATTATGAGTTCAACAGGTTATGAGATTCGTCATGCCTTGCTAAATGAAAGCAAGGAAATGCTTTTTGAGCGTTGGCACACAGAAATGGAAATCGAGCGTATTAGCGCAGAACGTGAGAATCGTTCGCCAGTTATGCTTCCATGCCCAACGATTGAGGATATCAAGCGTACCGCTGAAAGCCTCTACGAGTTCGTACAGAAACGTTAGTAGATAGATAATATAGTCACTCTAGCTTAACTTTCAAAGCCCCTCTTTGTTAGAGGAAAGATAAAGGTGAAAATCCTTTGAGTGATATAAGCCGGGTTTGCATAGAGGTCGATTGCACCAGTTTTGTAAACTGGTATTTAAACACCGTGGGTTCGAATCCCACACTCGGCTCCAAATAAAACACAAAAGGCACCAAAGGGATAACCTTGGTGCCTTTGTGATTTTACGCAAAAATAACGAGAAAAATCAATATTCCCCGCCGCCTTGCATACTATCTATAACACGCTCCATCTCTTCTTTTGTTGGTTCAACGGCAACGGATTTAATGAATATGTTTGGAAGTTTGTATTTTCTAGCGAAGGCTTTGGCGGCGGATTCGGTTGAGAAAAGGCCGATAGTACGACCAACACGACCAGCAGTCAAAAGATACATTTTCTTGCTTGAGCGGCCTTTATTATGTAGTTGACCACGGTCGTCGCCGGGATCGATTTCATAACCTGTCATGTCATCATGAGCTTCATCAATCGCTTCTCTAATCAAACCTTTTAGTTGTCTTACTGTTACTCTCATAAAATATTTCTCCTTTTGCTCTGGGATTTCTACTTTACCCAATAACAATATATAGAACCCCCCCCCCAACAAATCTTACCAAAAAATCCTCATTATATAGCTGTAGAGGCCAAAAAGAAGTTTGGTTTTGAGAACACTATATATAGTGTAGCCAATATGGCTTTCGATTCAAAAAAGCGTATGTTACGCTAGAATCGATAAACAAAGGAAAAAGAACGATGATTTCACCAGTAGAAGCGGTAACCGCAATCTTAGCTTTGTTTCCATACATGTCGGGAAATAACCGACAATGCATTATTGAGCACAGAACACAGATTGAGCAAGTTCTTGTTGAAGCTCAAAGGCAATATCCAGAGATGCCTACAGAGGTTCTTACGGCAGTTGGATTTATGGAAACACACCTTGGATGTGATCAAGGCGAGGGTGGTAACTGGGGAGCTCCAATCTCTGCAACAAGAAGACACGTTGCAGGAACTCCTATGCAAGCTGCGGCGATATTGTGGCACTCATATGAAGTATGTGGAACATGGGAAGGTGCTGCCCGTAGATTTAGAACAGGTTTGTGCCGCAACACAATGGTTGGATTACCATACTCCAGAAGAGCAATAAGTGTTGCAAATCGTTTGCGTTCACTCGCACAAAACTCCCATAATATCAACACAACCAGACTTTGCAATATTGCTCCAACAACTTGCAGAACAATGTAAAATACCTTTAGATAATCTTTATCATATTGTATGATAAAGGTATGAGTCTAGGCGTTTGCTGTCAATGGTTGGAACCACGCACCAAGCGTGATGGTTCTGTAGTCTACGAAAACTCTATCAACGAACGTACCTTGCAACTAGGTCGTTTTCAAAAAGGCTTGTACACCAAGTCTACAATCCGTGAAGTTTATCTCAACAACATCAACGAGATTATCAAGCTTGTGCCAAAGCTTGTAGCAAACAACCTTAAGTTATTTCGTATGTCTAGTGGTTTGTTTTCTCTTGCAGAATACAACCGTGATATTATTGACAATGACGAGCAAGTTAGTTTGCTGCTTACCAAGCTTGGTAAGGCTTTTACTGACGCTGGGATTCGTGTAACTACACATCCCGATCAGTTTGTTGTACTTAGCTCAGATAATCCTGTAACGGTTAACAATGCCATCAAGGAACTGTCGCATCATGCTTGGGTATTTGACAAAATGCATCTACCCGCTACACCTTATGCTGCCATCAATATTCACGGTGGCAAGTCTGATAGGCTGGCTCAACTTATTCAAGTTGTTCGCAATCTACCGGATAATGTACGCTCTCGACTCACGTTTGAGAATGATGAGAGTGCGTACAGTCTTGTAGATCTATTGCAAGTACATGCAGCCACAGGCGTTCCTGTTGTATGGGATAGTCACCATCACACGTTTAACGATGCTAACTTGTCACTAGATGATGCGTTTGGTTTGGCTGTATATACTTGGAAGAATACTGGAGTTAAGCCTTTGCAGCATTTGTCTAACACTACGCCGGGATTGGAGAACGGTAGTTTTACAGACAGACGCAAGCACAGTGATTATATTCACTATATTCCAGATTGTCAGCGTGATGGGGTTGTAAGGGATGTTGTAGATATTGACGTGGAAGCCAAGATGAAGAACTTGGCTGTTGGAAAGCTGGTTAAACTGGTTTGTACATGAGCATACTATGGAGTTTGTTGACGTTACCGATTTTTAGTTGCGGTGGGTGGCCCTCACCATCGGTTCGCAGTTCGATATAAAACAAGACGTTTGTTGGAACTTTTGGATCTTCATCAGCCAAGCAAATAACTCCATAAGGTTGCTTTTTACCTCCACCGGAAAAAAACTTGGCATTGATAGGAATATCATCGTCAAGAATATCTAGCATATAGATATCGAGAGACAGGTTTAGATTAATAGGCATACCATCGGCATCTCTGCCGCATGTGTATTTTGCAAAACCAATAGTTTTTCCGCCCTCATCAATTGTCGAAGGGTTGAAAACACGTTCACGCAAATCTTTTGCGATCAAAGCTGCAAATCCACGCCCTCGGAACAAACGTTTAAATCCTTCGGTTGCGAATGTATCTTTGATTGCTTGCTTTGTTATTGTAAAACTGTGTTTTGGACCCGGCGACCCGTGAAGTTCTGGTGGTTTCCTTGGCATTCCTGTGTTTGGTTTCGAATATTTTGCATATGCTTTTTCTGCCAAAGCTCTTACCTTAGCAGGATTGCCCTTCAGTCTGGACATGATGTTTTGAATAACTTGTTCTTTTAAACCCAGCATTACAGTGTCAAGTTTTGCAAAATAAGCGTTTCCGAAATGTGTGCCAGCTCTAGTTATTTCTCCTTGCCTTATAACGTTTTTCTGGAAGCCGATAACTCTTGTGTTTTCTGCACTTTGGTTTAGCTTAACGTGTATATTGGCTTTTTCTGTTTCAATGTCAAAAGCACCGGTACCTCCTGCCACAATCGCAGATACTTTGTTTCCAAATAAGGCGTGATAAGAAACACCTTTCTTTTTTGTGTCTCTTTTCGCTTTTGTTTTTAGTGCAATAGCAGTTACATCAACCGCATCATTAACAAAAGCCGCAAATGCTCCAAGTGTGTCTGCATCAGCTGCCTCGACCGCTTTGCTAAGTTCGTCATGAGCACTCACGTAGGAAGCAACAGATCTTTTGTTAACCTTACGAACATTATTTTGAATAACGTTACTTAATACCAACTCTAAAGCATATCCTAAATGCTTGTCAGTAAGTAAACTAGCTAAATCGCTCATGCCGCACCTCCAACATGTATTACGGCAATGTCATCTGGGCTTTCTAGACCTTCTCCTTCTTCTGCGATTACTTCTTCTTCATAAATCGACTCAGCCAAACTTTGAGAATCAGGCTTGTAAAACATACTTTGAAGTTCTGTAGCCATTTCTTCATCTGTTAGCATTTCCTCGTTAGGGCTTACAGGATCTGCAACAGCTGCTTGAAATTCTGCTTCTTCTTGATCTTCTGTTTTTGCTGGGGCATCAAAACCAGTGTTTGTTGGTGCAACCGGTTCATCTTGCTCAAAAAGAAACTTGTATAGTTTGGTATTCTTCATTGCATACACCTTTGTAGGACTATAACAATATATAGTTAACCTAATGCAATCTCTAACACATGACAACAAACAAATAACCCTACTGCACAGTGGCAAAGTGGTAGTTGTAGCCCCAGTAGACCACAACAAAGTGATTGTTCCATTCCATTGTCCATTGTGTGAATACCCAATGAAAACAGCAGACGACGCCAACAGCTATCGTGAAACACAAACTTGTTATATGTGTCACTTATACTGGAGATCAAGCAACGCAACACCAGACAAGCAAAGCGAACGTTGGAAGATCTATATGGAACGCAGACATATGGCTTTCCTTCCACAAATACAGTTCAAATGAATACTTATCCCTAAAGGATAAACTATGCCTATTCAACAACGTGCTCGCTATAGATTGCTAACCAATCTTTTAGATACTTCTTTTGGTAAATCATCTGAGCGTGCTTATCCAAACCACTTTGTCAAAATGACTATGCCACTTGAAAACACTATTCAAGTTAAAGCACAAATCCTTGTTAACCTTGGCGGATCGGCAAACGCTTACATCGAAAGCCGTAAACGTTTTCGTGAAGAGCTTCTAGAAATCGTTGGCAAACGTTTGGAACGTATCACAGACGAATATAAACGTGCCGTAGAAGCTGCCACAGATGAAACCTTGCTATCATATCGCAAACAACCACACGAAGCTCCTCCAGAAAAAACTGTAAAGCTAGCTGTAGACAATCACTCGATTCAAGAATGGCTTGAACACGTTTCTATGAGTGCTTACCGCAACAACAAAACCTGCATATATCACTTACATTGCGTTGTAAGTGTGTCATAATATCCTAAACAAAAATGGCCTTAACCAAAAAAGAACAAGTTGATGAAATAATGAAATGCGGGCAAGACCCGGTTTACTTCATCAAAAAATATCTTTACATTCAACATCCAGTTAAAGGCCGTCTTCCCTTCGAGCTGTATCCATTCCAAGAAGAATGCATTCAAGGCTTCTTGGATTACAAGTTCAATATTGTTCTTAAATCTCGTCAGTTAGGTTTGTCAACAACAACCTCTGCTTATTGTCTTTGGATGGCAATGTTTCGTCAAGATGCGAACATTATGATCATGGCAACAAAGCTGGAATCCAGCAAGAACATGATTCAAAAGATTCGCACAACATTTAAGATGCTTCCACCTTGGATGCTTAACATCTTAGATTTAAAAGAACCAGAAGCTGAATCTGTTAAATACATCAAGTTCAATAACGGCTCAAAGATTGCAGCTATTCCAACATCAGCAGACGCCGGTCGTGGCGAGGCTCTTACATTGCTTGTTGTTGACGAAGCTGCACACGTTGACGTATTAGAAGATCTATGGCTTGGTCTATATCCTACTCTATCAACAGGTGGTAGAGCTATCATCTTCTCAACTCCTAACGGCAAAAACTTTTTCTACCAGTTGTGGGCAGGAGCAGACACAGGAGAATATGAAGAAGGTAAAGTAGGCTTGCACTGCAAAGGTGTTGGTAAAAACAAGTTTCACGGCATTAAGCTTCCATGGTACGTTCACCCAGAAAGAGATGAACAATGGTTTGAAGATCAAGCCAAGCCAATGGATGCAAGAGGTATTGCGCAAGAACTTTTGTGTGGATTCGAAGGTTCAGCTTCAACCTTCTTTGATCAAAACAGTATCGATTGGGTTAGAAACTTATCTCAAACTCCTATCGGATATACTGGACCCAATAACAAAGGTCAAGATTTACACATCTGGAAAACAGCTATTCCCGATCACAAATACATCATTGCAGCAGACGTTGCTAGAGGTGACGCAGAAGACTACTCGACTTTTCATGTATTCGACGTAAATGAAAGCGAAGTTGTTGCTGAATACATGGGCAAAATACCCCCAGACAGGTTTGGAGAATGGCTCATAGAGATCGGTAAAAGATATAACGATGCTCTTATTGTAAATGAAAAGAACACAGTAGGTATCGCAACAGCAATCAAACTAAGAGATGCTGAATATCCCAACTTGTATTACGATTCAGATCTTGCGGAAAAAATGATTGGTATGACTCCCGACGAAAAGAAAGACGTTTTGCCGGGATTTACAATCAAACCAAATAACCGTGAAAAGATTCTAGAAAACCTAGAGCAAGTTATTCGTAATCATCAACTCAAGATCTACTCTTTACGCTTTGTTTCACAAATGGAAACGTTTGTTTGGAACGGTAAACGTGGTCAAGCTTTAAAGAAACGTCACGATGACCTTATCATGGCAATGGCTATTGGATTGCAAATCTTTACTCCAATGGCTCACGAACAAGGTTATCTTGGTTCTTTAGAAGTCAACAAAACAATATCAAACGCTTTGCTTGCTGGAATGAGCCGAGGCTACCGTGACGTTAAACAAAAAGTTCAAGGCAAAATCGTTCCGGCAGGAGTCAATCCTGACACAATCAAAAACGAAGTAGAGTTTCGTAAAGAGTTTTGGTGGCTGTATTAATCTATACTCTTTAGATCCTTCATAAGCCACTCTAAACTAAACCATAGGAGAACTATCATGGCAAATAAAATCAATGTAGGTAACCCAGAAGTTACAACCAAAACAAACATCTTAGACATTGGCCTTCCAACAGAACTAGAAAATGCTGTATCAACCGGCTGGGAACACTTTGATGCTCTTTGTGCTGGCGACGGAATGATTCCTTCAACCGTTGCAATCCTTACAGGACTTCCCGGCTCCGGTAAAACAACCTTTGCCATTCAACTGGCAGATAATATCACTAGAACAGGAAATATAGCACTTTATAACACTTGTGAAGAAAGCATTTATCAAGTTAGACGCACAGCAAAACGTATGGATCTAAAACATGGCTTTATTCCATCATATCATAATGATGTAAATGATATCCTAAAACATGCTGATTCTATTCGTGCAGAGAACCCCGGCAAACAACTGTTCTTGTTTATTGACTCTCTCCAAACCGTTGAATGTAATGAGATTGACTCAAAGACAGGCAAGGTTTACTCCCAGCAAGCTCAAACCATTCAATCAGCTTGGAGACTTGCTGAATGGGCAAAGAAGAACTACACCAATGCAATCATCATTGGTCAAGTAACAAAAGATGGAACCTTCGCAGGTAAACAAGAAGTGAAACACGCTGTTGATATGCATATCTCACTTCACCTAGACACAGACCGTAGAAGCGAAACATATGGTGATAGAGTCGCCCAAGTTGAAAAGAATCGCTTCGGCAGCGGAGGTCTTTATTTCCCCTACGAGGTCACCAGCAGAGGAATTCAGTTCAAAGACTAGATAAAAGGTGCCCAACCAGTATCACTTTAAGTTGCTGATACTTCTTTTTTAAGACTTTCGATGGCGTCAATCAACTTTTGACTCGCATTATTTGGGCTGAAGGATAGCACAGCTTGTGCTTCTTGCTTGGCAAGCCCTTGATTTCCCGATTGGGAGGCGGCTATATCTCGCATGGCATTACTGATATTGTTGTTGCATGTGGTAATAGAAGTGATATGTGGTTGAAGCGCCGCTGCGGCGCTTTGTGCTGTCTTTCCATCGATTGTTACAAGATCTCCTTTTGCATTAACACCGGCAGCTAATGCTGATGCAGAAGCTTGAAGGTCTTTTTGTGTATCCCGACCACTTCCTGTATTATGGCTTGGCCTTGAATTATCGCTCGGCCATGCATCTTTGAACAATCCACCAAGCTTACCTGCTGCCCATGCCAAAGCACCAGCTAATGCGGCCAAAAGAAGACCGGTCAATAAAAACTCATTGAGTTGGATTTTTGATGGTTTTTCTCCTGTTTTTATATATTCCGAAAGAACTTGCTTTTTTGCATGAAGTTTTGCAAACTCTTTTTGTTTTGGTGTGTATGACTCTTGCATGGAGCCAGTTTGCGCATATTTGGTTAACTGATCTTGAAGACCTGTAGCTATGGCAGACAACTGACCAATCGAACCGTTTTTGGCCTGCTCCGCATTGGGACCACCCATAAGACCTTTGATAGCTGCCGTAACAGGATCTTCTTGTTGTTGGCCAGCACCTTGCGGTGCGGGGGTTTGTGCAGCGGGTTGTGGTGGAAGGGCCGCTTGAGCGGGCTCGGGGGCTACTCCTTGTGTCGCTTGAGCGGCAGCGGGCGTGGCCTCCGCCGGTTGATTATTTGGGGGGCGAGGGCGAGGGCTCCGGCGAGCGAGACGACCATTTCGAGGTAACGATTGCACTTGGGGCTGGGGGCTCACCCCTTGAGATGCCTCTTGCAAACATGTTTTGATTTCAACTAACTTGGCAAGATATTCGTTTTCGGTAATGAAACCAAGTTCTAAAAGCTTTTTGGATTGATACAACTCATGAGAAATGCTTTCGGCTTGCGGGGTCGGTGCTCCGGTAGGTGCTGTTGCAACTGGTGTTGATGCTGCGCCGGGCGCTCCGGCTTGCGGGGCAACGGGGCTGGTGGCAGGAGGGCGGGGTTGTGATTTTTCTACTTCGTATTTTTGACTGAACGCTGCAAGAGCTGGGGAAAGTTGGTCAAGCAACAAAGTGTTGAGTGCTTGCGCTGCTTTTGCGGCGTTAGTGGTTGCTGTCTTTAGCTTTTGTTCATATTCATCAGCTTGTTGTTCAAGCTGTTGGAAACTTTTGTCTTTTTTGAGTTTCTCAAATATTTCTTTTGCTTCGTCGGTAACTTTGCCATCAAACGGTGCCAAAAATACTTTTAAAAACCATGCTCTTGCTCCTTTTTCTTGCGTAGGCGCAGGCAAACGTTTGATAACGTTATTGATTTCACCGATCTTTTCAGCGGCTTCTTTTGTTTTGCCAAATATTTTATCAAGCCAAGTCGGATCTTTTTGTTGCTTTTCTAAGTTTTCTGACCAAGCTTTTAAAGCATTGATTGGCACCAGCTGATCGTTTTTAGGGTTTAATGTGAGTTTGATGCCCATAATAGTTTACCTTTATCAATTGATATATAGTGAAACGTTAACCAGAGTTACCTTAAATACTTGCGTAACGGATTATGGTGTGTTAGTATAGTAGACATGAGTGATACTAGCTGGCATACCCATTTGCAAAATCTTGTTGAATATTCACGCAATCAAAATGTTAACGTTATGTTTGTGCGTGGATGTGACGATGCATACGATGTTGACAATCAAACGATTGAAATCAACAACAATCGCACAATCAAAAACCAAGTTTATATTTTGTTGCATGAACTGGGCCATCACAAAATCATCACAAGTCGCAAGTTTGCAAAAAAATTCGCTCGTTTAAACACAGAGCAACTTGCACGCAATCTCTCAAAGAGCATCTTGGAGCTTGAAGAAGAAGTTGTGGCATGGCACATAGGAGAAGATATTGCGGAACAACTTGACATTCCAATCGACAAGACTTATCAAGTTTTGAAATCAAAATGTTTGAAAACATATGTGGATTGGATAGCATCAAAGAAAAGGACAAACCAATGACACCTAAAGCAAACACAAACGAAGAAGACCTAGAACTATTCAAAAAGTATCAAACAACCAAGATTTTGGATGAAAATGGAAAGATTCTGAAAGCAGACGTAACTCTACGCAACGATCTTGCGCAACGAAATGCTAAACTTGTAACGTTTGTTATCAACAAGTTTTACAGCAAAAAGCAAAAGCACAAAGAGCTACGTAGTGACTTGCTTCAAGAAGGTCATCTTGGATTGTTTGATGCGATTGATGGATTTAAACCAGAACTAGGATTTAAGTTCAGCACATATGCTACTTGGTGGATTCGACAGAGTGTAAACTCTTATCTTTTAGATCAAGAGCCAATGCTGCATATTCCATCTCATATTCGCACAGCACGCAACAAGTTGTTTAATCTTGCCAAAGAACGTTCAACAGCGTTTAAGGATATTGGCAAAGACATGCTTGACGAACTTGGCATGACAGAAAAGATGTTTGCTTCTGTTACTGCTGCTGTCAAGACTAAATCATGGTTTTGTCAATCGATTGACGAGCAACTAAGTTCCAGTATGGATAAAACGTTGAAAGACGTTATTCCAAGTAACAGCGTTGACATGTCGATAAGCGTTGACAACAAGCGTATTCTAACGGCGGCAAAAGAAGCTTTTTCCAAGCTTAATTTGAGAGAAAAATGTGTGTTGTTGGAACGTTATGGAGTTGATTGTAGTGGAATTCTAGCAAAGGAGAATGTGAAATGAACCAGAAGTATATAACTATCGAAGAGGGCGAAGACTATCGCACGATTGCAACCAAGATGACTGCACTAGGATATAAGATGAATCATGCAACTGCAAGAAACATTCTTTTGTCTGGGATGCGTAAGTTTATGTTAAACATATCGGAGTCACTTGGTAGACCTCTTACAGATGATGAATGCAGTATGTTGGTAATGCGACAAGACATTCACGAAGTATTAGGAGATATTCTTCCCCTCTGTTTAACAGAGGAAACAAACCAATGCCCGGTGGCAAAATAACGATAAAACATGATCTGCCAGATTTAGAAAGTTATCTCGCTCGCAAACGTTATCCATTAGATAAATGGCTTGTAGCAAATAACGTGACTTCCCCAGAAGCTTTTAAAAGCCTTTTAAGCTCAAACAAATGGAACGTAACCCCAGAGTTCCAAAACTTTGTTTTCGAGCTTTTAAAGCCTGTTTTTGTGCCATCTGTGGTTGTTGTTGAAGCACCCGAAGTTGCAGTTCAAACGATTGCAATCATTTCGGAGCCGGTGGTTGTGTCACCACCCGCAGAAGAACCAGTTGTTGAGCAACAAGAAGTCTTCACGGTTGAAGAACCTGTTGTTTCAGTTCCAGAGGAGCCTTTGCAAACGCTTGATGAGGTTTCTTTGGTTTCATCTCATTCTTTCAAAGAAAGGAAAAAGTCTAGGTAATCTAATGAGTTCTCGTCATCAAAAAGAAAAACGTCTTCGTCCACGCAATGATCCATATAAGCGAGATCATTTCAACAAAGCTCAGTATTTGAGAATACATCCAGTTTCTTCAAGTTCCTTGGAAAATGAAGTTAACGAGGATAGCCAATCAACCAACGATTATGATGATAGCGACGAATACGATGATATGAACTGAAAAAAGAAATACGTGTAGACTTTGTTTTTAATATGGCATTCTAAATCTACCGAAAGGCGCTACGGCAACAAAACAACACCGTAGCTAAAAATGAAAGGTAGAAACACTATGTCATACGAAACAACCAACCCATCATACGAATCACTTGCTCGCATCGGTACCGGTTCAAACCCACGTAACGCTCTTCGTTTCACTCCAACCTCCTCAACCGAGATTGGTGTAAGTGTTGAGCAACCAGCAAGCAAGAAAGCCATGACAATGGAAGTAATCGTTCCAATCTCACGGTCAAAGACTCGTTCACGTCGTACTGCTTGCTTCACACTCAATGGTACACAAGCTCGTAAGCTTTACGAAACACTTTCAAAGTTTTACGCCGAACGTGATAGTGAATGATTAGCTAAACAATCTAAAATATAGCGATAGAAAGGCAAGCTACTAAAATAGCTTGCCTTTTTGTTTTTGTTACAACCTATTTAAGTTCATGAGCAACAAGATTACTTTGGAAGACTTTGGAAAACTAGTTAAACCAAAAGTGCTTGTTGAAGCTTTTTTGCTTTGCAATAAAGATGTTGATGCAGGAGATTGGTGGAAAAAGGTTATTGTTCTCAATGCCAACTCCAAATCTTATAAACGTGATACGATTGAAAGCACTTACGGTGTATCAATCAACAGTTTGTTTAATGAACTTGATATCAACACGTATATTGCAACAGTTAACTCATTTGTTGTTTTTCATCAAGGCAGATATCAATTTGTATACAACGCCGAACAAGCAAAAAAGATTATCGCAAGCAAAAGACGTTACAGTATAAGAGCTGTTGGCGTAGCGATATATCATAGCTACGATCTTGCAACAAAAGCTTTAGGTGATATATGGCAAGCAACCGACATTTCAACAATAAAATGGTTTTACCATCCAAAGCATTTGATTGATGCCGAGATAGTTGAAGCGTATGAAAGTGTTGGTGTTGGAGATATGTTGGTGTTTAAGAAAACACAAGCGTTGGTAACCAAAATCAAAATATTAAAACGTAACAAGTTTTGGATAACGTGCAGCTGGACAAGAAAGAAAATAACGATGTTGAACGGTAGCACCGGCCATCAAGTTCGTTTAAACACAAGTCGAACGTTTACGGTTTTAAAAAGCAAGCATTAGTCTTCGTCCGACTCTTCTTCTGATTCAAGATCGTTGCGAACTTTGTCAACAATCGATATCACATCGTCCACGGTTGCCATTTCATCGGCTTCCAAAAACGTTTTGTATTCATCCATAAACTCTTCTAATCTATCAATCAATCTCGAAAGCGTTCTTACACTTGACATAATCTTTGGTTATCCTCTTCAATGATATCAAACAGTTTTTTACTACCAATAATCCAACCGAACATATCACTATATAAGCATTGATAGTAAAAACTGCCATGCTCATCTTGCATTTTGTTTAACAACACAAATGATTCGTTTGTTGATTTAAGTTTTGATGATGATTGAGTGGGATTGCAAAGTGAACTTGTTAGTATGCAAGGCAACCAACTATTCTTTTTATTTCTTTGTTCAAGCACATAGTCGATATCTGGATATACAACAACAAACGTTTGCAATGCATTTTTCTTGCTTTTGATATGACATAAAGAACCAATACGCATTGATATGTAAGCTCCTTGTTTTCTACGCAGCTAAGGCTAACTATACACTAATATGGAAACACTTGAATCAAAAACATTTGTGGGAGATAACAGATTTCTTTCTCACACGTTCAAACAAAGTAAAACACTAGCATATTGCAAATATGATACTGTTCTATCTCTTCTATTGGTTATCTTCCACAACGGTACCGAGTATGAATATTCTGGTGTAGATTCAACTACTTATGAAGAACTAATAACAGCACCTTCTGCTGGAAGTTATTTCAGCAAGATATTGCGCAAGTATAAGTTTGTTAGGCTCAAGTAGCTACTTATTCACAAATGAAGCTTAAAAACATACTTTTTGCAAATGAAAACACTGGAGATTTTTCTGGAGCAGGAACGTTTCAAGGTGGCCCTTACGGTTTCGGTAATCGATATCAACTAGCCAACTCACAAGTATGGCCGGGATTACAAGACCCAGATGCAGACTTACCTCCAAACCCTTCTTTTAGACCTGCTATAGATGCTCAACGTGATCCAAAAGATAGCGAATATGAATCCCTTGAAAGTTCTGAAGTTTACGATAGCCGTCCTCATTTATTGCCCGGAGAGGATACTGTTAGAGACGAAATCTTGGATCGAGAAAAAGACCTTGAACCTTCGTACTTTTATAACCCAGAATATCAAGACTTCGTAAACGAACGTGATGCGGCAGCGATTCTCTATCGTGACATGCCGGGATTCCCGGCGATGAATACTTTGTCTGATCCTGTTGAACATGTTCCAGAAGATGAAGATTTAGACCGAGAAGAACCCGAAGAAGAACGTTACAATATTCCGCATCTTCTTCCTTCACCAAGAGAAGGTGAGCGTGGTATACCTTTTGGACATGGACCTGTTAACACTCCCGGCGAAGGAATGCTAACACTTGAACCGGGAGACATTGGTGTACAAGCCAGTATGTATAGTCCAACAGAACCCGAAGGCAATCAGCTTAAACTAACACAAAAACGTAATCAAACACTAAATCGCTGGAAGGAAACAACGCAAGTTGACAAAGGTCATACCAATAGAGATGAAGTATTTAATCACCTTGTTAAGCCTGTTGATTGGATCAAGAAAGAGTTTGGCCAACAAGATTACGTAAAAGATTTAGATTCTGATGATGATGTACCGATTCATGCTGGCAGTCAAGGAGTTGTTGCTCATCCTGTAAAGCATGTTCCCGGCAACGTGAATATCTATAAGAAAGGCAATCCCGGTTATTCGTTGGGAGAAGCAAAGGAACCTAAAATGGCAAAGAAAGAACCAAAGCGTGAGCTAGAAGACTATGTTCCAAAAGATTTAGACAAGAAAATGCCACAAGAAACTTATGGCAATGGAATGGGACAAGTCATGAAAGCTTATCCTTTTCCTCGTGAAGATCGTGAAATAAAAAAACATAAACCATTGGAACCAGAACAAAGCTATATTCCATACAGCTATGATCGCAGTCACATCGATACAATCATCGTTACTAAACTGTTCGAAAAACTAGCTAAACTAGCTAAGTCCGAAAAGAAATGAAATGAAACTGCAAGCCTTGATCGAATCCAAGCTTTTTCTCAAGCTTGCAGAATCCAGAGAAGACGATAT
>Ga0129333_10001223_pt1 | contig 23011 bp, 8 predicted proteins | sample CPB6_08_DNA_FD_94474 | JGI IMG/M metagenome (GOLD analysis project Ga0129333, IMG submission 94474) | Freshwater to marine salinity gradient microbial communities from Chesapeake Bay, USA - CPBay_Sum_0.6_0.8_DNA | ecosystem: Environmental > Aquatic > Marine > Coastal | place: USA: Chesapeake Bay...
TATCTTCTACTCTCTGAGAAGGAAAAACATTCCTTATATCTACTGACACCAGGTCAGGATTCAATTCAACGTATGGAATAGATACAGGTATTTGTTCTACATATACATTTGAATGTATTTTTACTTCCAGGTTAACGACTTCCATATCTACTCAGGAGGTTTCTAAAGTTTTCATTCGGTTTACTGAAGTAAAATTCTTCTACTTCATCAAGTAGAGTTGCAGAAATTCTTGACTCCCCATAGACGTCTATTGAGCTTTTATTTGCGTCTTTTGCTATCCACATGGTCTTGTCTACCTTCATGGATTCAAGGACGTAGAACAGCCAATTATTCATCAAATACAAGCCTTCTATGTTGATGTTATCAACTCCAATAACTCTCTCAGTAAAGAGCTCTCTAAACTTAGCATCGCATAATGGCTTATATGATATTGGCGCAATCTCTACAAAATACTCATTTACAAATGTATCAACTGAGAAGTTAAATGTAGCTCGCCTGTCACCTTCTTTTGTGTAGATTATTTTTTGTACTTCATCAAAAAAGTAATCTCCAGTTTCTAGAACTTCTTCAAATGACTCTACACGATTAACCAGATATTCACTATTGGTTTGTAGTGTTTCTAGCAGGTAGAAAAACTCTCTTGGTAGGTAGGTCATTCCTGTGTTGCCCAGAAATGACTGACCCCTTACAAAAGAATTAGAAGGAACAAGAAACTGTAAAAGTTTTGACTCTTCTCCCGGTTTGATTTGAATATCAAACTCCCAGGTATCTGAATCAGATATATACTCAATCAACTCAGAAGCATACCACCAAGTATTTAGATACTTGTCATCTTTCTTTACAAAGAAGAATTCATCAGTTGGTATTTCAGCAGTTACATCTTCATAGAACTGTATAGAGATATTGGTTATGATTATTCCAGCATAGGGATTAAGGACTACCCCGTCTTCGTCTGTTTTCCTCTTTAAGGAAAACCAGGTCCTTATTGGTGTTCCTAATGCTCTTGAAGTTGTAGATACAACTCCATAGCCACTTGGATTTCCCCGGTGAATAAAGGTATCCAGGACTCTTTTCTTAAAATCATATGTACTTTCATTATGGTATCTTTTGAGGCCATACTTTTGGCCGATGTGATCTATTGAATGAGCTATTTGCTCATTTTCAAACTCAGTTATAGATGCCATAATTCTCCTATTAACTATAGAACTATTTCATCAAACTCTGTTCTTGTATAGAGTTGATAAGAATTATAGTCTATATAGTAAGTATTGTATAGGAGGTTGAGTTGCCTTACGTTTCCATCAGCATCAGTAACATAAACTTTTCCATCTCTGCCAACTGAAATATTAGTAGCAATAAAAGGCAAAGTTATTTTTCTCAGTGCTTTCTTGTACGGTACACTTAGAATCTGTTGAGCTATTTTAATTGGTTCATTTGAATCAATTGCGGTTGTTTCTATTTCTACTTTATAGAAACCAACAGCTTCTATATTGAAGTTCCATCTTACATCAAACCAGTTATAATTTGAATCTCTTGCTGTATCAATCCACGCAGCTTTTTCATCAACTGTTACGCCACTTCTATTTATGTAATATGAATCTCCATTTTCGCTTGTAACTTTCATTCTTATCTTTGTTATTTTTATTTTTGGATTCCAAGAGTTAAGTCTTGTCTTAAGTGTTATTTGATCTCCTACCTTAAAGTCAATCATATCTGGATGGATGCTTAAGACTTCAAAGCTATTTGAGCTGTAGATAAACGGACTTTCTTTTTCGTATAAGGACCATATATATAGATAAGATTCTGGACTTCCAGAAAACATTCCAATTATCCATGGATAATTTTTGTGCATTGCAATCTTTTGAATACTTACGTCTTCTCCATCCAGGTCTACTAGTTTATAGTTTCTGTAATTTAAAGGATAGGCATTATAATCTTGTCGACCTGTAAGATAATACTTAAGCTCTATATGCTGCTCATCTTCACTTACAGTAAAGTAGGAATTTGCATTACCAATACTTGTATGTATGGCATCAAAGTAATTAGTAATATTACTGCAGAATCCCCAGCTATTTAAAGTAACCTTGAAACCTATAAGGTTAGTTCTGATTTTGTACTTACCTGGCGGTAAGTCTCTATTAATTTCATAGCTATCTTCTCGATAGATATTTACTATTGCTTTAATATTAGGAAACTGCTTATTGTAAATCTCAATATACCTGTACTCGGAGTCTCCGTTATTAACTAAACTATTAACAGAATCCCACTCCCATCCTGGTTCAGCTTCTACTTGTAATGCAAACTTACCATTTGTTTGCTCTATATAGAATTCATAATCAGGATCAAGTAGATTTTCAGGAGTCATTAAAACTTCTGTATAGGGACCTTTATTTTCATATGACTCAAGCCCACTTGGTAAAGCAAATAAAAACTCATTAATGTCTCTATATTGACACTCTACTAACTCGATTCCATCTCCTGTAACAAAATCAGGAGTTGTATACTCGATTCCATTTGGTGTATCTTTATACTCAAAGATATAGTCAGAAGGAATTGTATAGCTGTATATATTCCCAGGCTCCCAGAAGTCTACACTGGATGCATTTACATTAAGAAGCATCATGTTGTAGCTTCTCTTTAATTCATTAATAGGTAGACTTCCCTGTCCTAGTACAAGGAATGCATTTGCATGCTCATCCTTTTTTGCCTTTGTCCAGTCAGGCCACATTCTAACTACACGATTCCTGCCTAGTTCTTTTACCCCTGTGGTTTCTGATAAGATTGTTTCTTTAAACTTTATCATACAATCTGTATCTCGAAAGCGGTTGTTTCACTGGGTATGAGTAGACAGTCTTCTGGGATAATGATTAGATTATTTCCCTGTCCTGAATATGCTTCAGTAAACTCATAATCTCCATCTCGATGCAAGACCGAAACAGAATCAATATAATCTTCACTGCTACCAAAGCTTACTACTCTTGAGTCTGCAAGTTTAATAGTGCTTGCAATAGTATTTAAACTCAAGGATTGACCTATTTGCATCCTATTCATTGATTCAAGTAAAGCTTTTTCAATCTTAATTTTTAGCTGTGTCTTTTGTGTTGCATTTAGCAACACATCTGTTTTAACTACTGTCTTTATTGTTGTCTGGTATAGCTTTGGATTTCTTATTTCAACTCTTGATCCAAGCTCCATCATATTGCTTAGGTTTCTGTATACCTCATTTATGGAGCTAGGATATACATAGTAGCCCAATGAAGGCTGTACTATAGCCAGAAGAGTACCAAGCCCACTGGCCTGATTAATTATAGAGAACTTCTCTATTCCAGGAATCCGCCTTATAGCAGCCTCAACTGCCATAGAAGATCCTATTCTTCTAGAAAGGAATGATGCTTCAAGTCTTGATATGTAAGCATCATCTGCTTCTTGATCTCTTCCATTATAGATGGAGTGAATTTGATTAACCCTAAGTATATCTCTATAAGCAATCGAGGAATGTCTTTCAAGGGAGTTCTTGAGTAAGTTACCAACTGAACCAAACCTTACTGCCCTTGCTCCTACAAATACTGAATTTGCTGCACTATTAAAAGACAGAATTTCAGTAACTACAAATTCTACACCTCCAGTGGAAAATAATCTTAACCCTGGAGAAAATGATTCTATACCATTTTGAGCAAATGAATTACCATTAAAAGTTTCTATTCTAACGACTCTATCGCTAGCTCTAAACTGAGCCTGAGTTGCATTAAGCCTAGGCTCTTGTAAATCTTCGCCTATTTTATCTAAAGCTAAACCTCTTGCTGTCGATATATTTAAATTTGAATTAGCGTCTAGGAGTTTCTGAGTGAGAGTAAAAACTTCCATTGAGAAAACAGACAGGTACTCTGAAAGCACAGAGCCCTCACCTAGGTAGTTACCTACTCCCCTTTTAACTATATTCTGAGTTAATGTATCTTTTAATTGTTGGTATGTAGTCGCCATTATCTTACTCCATATCCATTTTCAAGTGGATAGATAATATTCTGCTCAGTAGAGTACATGTAATCAAAAACCATCGCAGCTAGATTTGAACTGCCCTCATAAAAGGTAACTCTCATTACGATCTTATCAAAGTCTATAGGTGCAGCTTTCACGCTTACAGTTGCACTGATTGGTATTATTCTTGAAACCTTTAAAGCTTCTGATACATAAGACTCAAGATAAGAGAATAGGGAATCTCTCATCGGTGATCCAAGCATAGCAGCAGGACTAGCTCCAAAGAATCTGTTAAGCTTCCATTCTCCTGGCATTGACCTCATGCAAGTATCAAGTGCCTGAGCAAGAAACTCTATAGTATTTGGTCTTGTTTTTGTAATGCTATACTCTGTAGAGTTTATAGGATCTATCACTAGATCATATTCTCTTGTCACCTTTAGATCAATCATTATATTCCTACTGCTGAAGATATTGATTGCATATTTGACATGGCAGTAATAAGTGATTTCAATACTTGAGTATTAAGCTTATAGTTAGGCATTGCTGGGAAAAGCCCTGGAATAGATCCTTGCTGAGCAAGAAAACCTTGATAGGTTACTTTACCAGGTTCCATTTGATAGTTAAAATTCTTTCCGCCAACAGTTAAGGTGTCTTGATCCATTACAAGAAATGTTTGATCTCCTACTCCGATCCTGACATAGGAGTCGCCTACTTCTATGAAAGCTTCCCCTTGCATTGTCTTCATTACTTTTGCTGGTGCTGCCATCTTACTATCCTGGACATTTTGTATTGAATGCTAAACCACTTATTATGCTAATAAAATTATTGCTTCTATTTTTAAGGTGGTTTTGATATTTACTTTCTTCAGTATTATCACAAATTAGAGTAGCATAGCCATCTCTAATTCTTGTAACTGGAAAAGTAATCATAACTCTTGGTCTGGCTCTAACTACAGCTTCTCTATTCCCTAGCGATGAAGAAATTTGACCGTAGTCTCCCATAAGTGGAAACCAGTTGCTACTTTGATATGTAGAGTCATCAAATGCTATCTGAACCAAGATCCCGGCTCCTTCTTTAGGCTGAGCTTCACCTGGCATTCTTATGTCAGTAATCCTACCTCTAGTTTGCTTTTGTTGTAAATTACTTGGAGAAGTTAACTCACTTATAAGTGAGTTTGATCCCACTTCTTGTCCAAAGTTAGTTTTAAATGTTCTGCCTCCAGTAGCCATATATTACCTTATTCCTGATCGAATGTTTACTGCGCCGCCAAGTGTTAGGCCAGTTCTAAATGACCTACCAAAGTCACTCCAATCGAGACTAAGCCTAGAGAAGGTATTTAATTCTGATGATAGAGTTAGCGCTATTCTTTGTTCGGTCATAGCTGCATCAATATTTGAAAGGGTCACACCCTCTCCTCCATCTTGCCACCATCTTCTCATTACATCAAATATACCCATAGCAAAGCTATTAGTTCCAGTAATGCTATAGCCTACTGTCCAAGGAGTATTATTTCTCATTAAAGGAATCATGAAGTAAGCTCTATTATTATGAACATAATTTACATATATAGAAGTTGCAAAGTTAGACATAAGGCCGGTCCACATGCTAACGCCTAATGCAATTGCTCCTACTCCAATAGCTCCGATACCTGTACCTAAACTAACTGCACCTGCTACTCCCACTGCAGCTCCCACTCCTGCTGTCCCTAATCCCAACCCAGTAAGAAGAGGCCCTCCACTTCTTAAGTCTTGTACTAATTCATTTAAGTTTGCTATATTTTCTCTTTCAAATTCAATGTTTCTCCTATACCTATCTGCAAGTATATTAAACGCATTACTATCAGGAAGGGTACTGTCTCTTTGAAAGAGAATCCCTTCCATATGCCTTGATGTCTTAAGGCCCGCCTGAGCAGATAGTGAATTCCAAACTACAAATGCAGTCCTGTCTTCTTGGATTACAAAAGTATCTGGAATAACCTCTGTGGTAAATCCTGTCATAGGATTAAAGTTGTGTATCACTTCTTCAACTTCTATTGGCCCTTGAACATTATGATGGGTGTCATTAATTAGCAAAACATCATAGGGCTTTAGTTTGCTATTTCCAATTACTGAAATAGTTCCTTTATACATTTCCTTTGCATAAGAAGCAAGAAGGGCCCTAGAGTATCTTCTCGCCATTGATCTTGATCTACAGTTTGCAAACTGATGAAACTTCTGCCTTATTTCATCCGGGCTCATATCTCTATGAGCTTGCGTGTGTTCAACTTCTCTATCAGACCAGGCAATAAAATTAGAGGGGGTTATAAGTTCTGAGTCACCTCCACCTGCTTTTTCTAGCCTACGTAATGCTCCTTTTAACTTTCCAGCACTTGCACCAGACAAATACTGAAGCGAAACAGAAGTATAGAATCCAAGTTTATTTGCTTCTATTCGATTCTCAATTATATCTGTTGCAGAATTAATAGAATACCAGTTCCTAAATGGCTTTAGTCTTCTTTGAACTAGTGACATCCAGTTATTAAGTAAGTTTAAATCAACAGCCAATTCTCCAGGAGCATTACCTTCTCCAGTAGACCTGCTAGTTCTATTCATATATCCATTTCCAAGTGTACTATATCCAGCTGGATTTGTATTTGTAATTCCTGCACTTCTTCTATTTATAGTTGAGCCCTCTACTGGAACCATTATAATCCCATCTCTCATTCTTGAGAATGTAGCATTAGCTTCTGTTATTTCTCCAACACTAGGTTCTGCTGCCCAGTATTTCTGATCAGGCAAACCAAAGAACATTGTCATTCTATTACTATTCTTATAAATTCTAGGGTGCTTTACAAACCCTGGGTGCCTTAATGTCATTTCTTGAAGTACATCCCAAATGGAGGAATAGAAGATATTGTATTCTATTTCACTAGGTGCAATTTGCTCATAGTATCCAAAGTTTGGATCTGAGGATCTTGTATCTGTAGCTATAATACTTTCACCTAAACCTCCAAGTACAACTGAAATATTTCCATCTTCAGGATCTAATGAAGAATTTACAGGCTCTAGACCATTACTTGCTGGAGCATCATTTTGCCTCCATCTTCCATTTACTAAATTCTCAGGATTCCACCAGTGATAATTTAGCTGGGCTGCTGAGTAGTTTGGAGCATAAATATTATCATCTTGAGGTCCATCTTCTGGACCAACTCTGATTTGCTTTAGCTGCCTATCTATTTCAAACACCATATTATTAGCAGTTGCAACTGCAGCTGTAATTAATTCAGTTGTTCCAAGAGTAAGTCCAGAGGCGACTATCCTAAGGAAGTAACCAAAGCCTCTTCTTAGCCATGCTGAAGTAGTTTGAGATACTGTATTTCTATATATAAGTTCATTTTGAGCTAGCGACTGATCAGTGCCTATCATTGACACTGAGTCAATCTTCCTCTTGCCAAAGTGTTTAACTTCACTAGAAAACATCAGTGATGCCAACACATCAAAAGTTGTAAAGTAGGTATTTGCTATCTCTTCTTTACTTGCTCCCTTTGGCTTTTCTACTAACTCTGCTCCATATCCTTGAGCTATTATGACTACAGAGCCAGCGTCTGCATCAGGTACTATTTCCGCTATTGAGCCAAGAAATACATCTTCCATTTTTGTTGGGTTATTTGAATAACCTAGCTTTACTTTTATCTTTACTCCTGGATTTAAAACAAACCTATTTATATTCTGTTCTTCTGCTGTACCTGCAAGTAACTGATTGCTAGTATCTGAGTTTAAAGCCATTTCTCTTCTCGTTCTTGCACGCGCTCTACTTGGATTTAATTCATCATATTCTTGATTGGGATTATTCCTTGCCCAATAATGCCACTGGTTATTTCCATCAAGAGCACCTCCTACGTTAATGAAATTAATCATGCAAACAGAAGCAGGTCTTTTTCTTGATTCAGAGATTTGTATTTCTTGAATCTGGTTATACTGATAGAAGTCGTCATACTGAATCCACTCTCTTTCTATTTCATCTTCTTCAATAATATAAACTTTAAAGGTCGGGAAGGCTCTTCTGAATGCCCACTTCTTTACATTTAATCCTTTAAGCCCATCTCTTATCTTTTCATAAGTTGAAAGTCTACTTGTTGTAAACTGATGTATGTCACTGTATCCCCAGTTTCCATTTGTAAACGCAGTAGGATCAGCAGTAGAACTTTCTGTGTTAAACATATAAACAGAGTCATTATCATTGTTTATTGACTGAATCATTTGAGGTGAAGAAACCCTAGAGTAACCATCAAAGCCCATTCCAACAAAACTTTGCCCATTAAATGATAATGGAGTCTCTGGGAAAGCAGCATTTGGACCAAAAAGCGGAACTACATTTCTCCACAGTGCATAGCCAGCTGCTGGACTCTGTCTGTCTTGTAAGATTTTCATACCAGCACTAAGTTGAACTTCACTTCCTTGAGGGCTACTAGCATACTGGAAGTCACCTTCTGCTACTTTTCCTTGGAAATAACTTAATGCTTCTTCTTCAAACCTTGAATCTATTGTAGATTGGCTTATTTTTCGACCTATCAAAGTATCACTTGATGGGTCAGCTGACAGTGTCTTTATAATATTTACTGCCTGTCCATCTCCACTTGAATCCAAGACAGACTTTCTAGTTTCTTCACTATAATCTTTTGCTCTCGCTCCAGTGTTGGGGTCTATGTTACCAGAAGCATAATAGGAGCCAATTGAGTGATCTGATCTAAGATAAACAGAATCCCCCATGAATGTTCCAAGAGCCCTAGGGTTAATGGGATTTACCATTTCAATAAATGGTTTAGATTTTATGAATGTTAATCCATCTACTGTTGTGTGCTGAGTTGGATCAATAAGGCTTCCATTTTCATCTCTTGCCTTACCTTCCATCATGTCTAGTGACTGAACTGCAAGTTCAGCTTGTATTTGAATAAATCGGTTAGTGACATTCTCTGAAGTGCCAGGTTTTTCAGTATCATTTATAGGCTCAAGATGTGTAGCTTCTGTATTTGTATCTACTCCATAATTCATTAAATAAAAGTCTGGTTCTGTATAGATATTGCTAAGTGGCAATACACTATTTTGACTTGACCAGAATGGATGCAAGGGAAGCATCATATCAGGATAGGCCGCGCCTTCTTTTGATATCCTTTCACTTCTTAGTAACTCCAGTGTTCTAGGAAACATTGGAGTTCCATCCAGCCAAGTATATTGGCTATACTTGATAATATCTTCCATGCTAAAAGCATTATTAAGATAAGGAATAGCTAATTGATGCCATATGTAATTACCAATATAATTAAAGTTTATCTCACCTCTAGCTTCTAGCTCAGGTTCATCTGAAAAAATTTTACCCTGTATATCATTTGATATTTCTTCTATTCCGATTCTATCCATTACTGCTTCCGAGAAGGATGGCCTATATGGCAGAGGTGAAGATGAGCCAGTTAGGCCTTGAGCCTCTGGTTCTTCTATATGAAATGGAGAAATACTTTGGCCAATTGGGATAGGTCTCCCAACACTAAAGCTATGCCTGCTTCTAGTAAGCCCACTGATTGTTATTTCATTATCTGAATATTCGGCTACTGCCGCTTGTCCAGAAAGTAAATCTGAACCACGAAAGTAAGGATAAAGAAATCCAGCTCTAAGTTCTCTAGTAAATAAAGAACAAAAGTACTCCATAGTACTTACTATTCCTCCTCCTCTTTTATTTCTATCAAGAAAGTCAAAAGTATTTTTTGAGAAACTTTTTGTAAGTGAAAATATCAATGCTCTTATTGATGGCCTTACATCAAGGTAACCTTCCATTAGTGGAACTCTATCCCCATCTGTATAAACCCCTGTGATTAAATCTTCAGTATTTACATTAGATGAGTAGTTATAAGCTTGAGCTATTATTCCATCAATGGCCCCTTCCACTCCAGTTACTTCCATTGAAGCATCTATCATCCTCATGTCTTCTAGCCTGGCTACATTATCACCAAAGCTCCAACTTTTTTCTGGCTCACTCCACCTACTAAAGCCCTGTCTTTCAGTGAACCAGTTCATATACCCACTATCTTGATTTGCAAACTGTATTATAGAACTTTGCCTTGAGGAGCCAACTGTGGCTCGATTTGTATCTTCAGGTCTAAGTCGTGTTTCTGCTACTATATTCCCTGCTCCAAGAGGAAGAAGATCATCACCCACACCAATAGTCCAGATAATTCTACTTATTAAATTTGTGTATTTGCCTTGAACACCCAGGTAGCCATAAGCAATAATCTTTATTAAGTTTAATGTAGATGCAACTCTTGTATTTAACCAGTTAAATAGTTCCTGGTTTGGGTCACCATTTGAATTAGCAGGATCTCCAGGACTTGATGTTGGTTGGTTTGAATTTTGAGTTCTGCTTAACACAGCAGGATTTGCAAGAAAAAGATATCTCTGTCTTGGTTTTAGATCTAGCTCATCTCCAGCCTCTGATAGGAAAGGTTTTATTGTTGTTCCGCTTGTAAGATCCCAGTCATATAGAAGCTTCCACGTTACTTTTTTTTCTACTAGAAGCCTTCTGGTTTCATCCTCCCCTTCAGCATATCCGTAAAGTAACTCTTCCCAGAATGTTAATTTTACTTCTTCTTTATTGGTTGTCTGCATTGAGGTTATCTGACCCTGATCAGTATTAGCTGGGTGAGATGTTATTCCTATTTCAATGTTGTAGGTATTAGGTTGACCTGGTGAAGTTACTTCACTCATGTTATTTACAACAAAGTACCTGTGTCCGAAAGCATTGATAAATTTGTTTTCTACTTTCAACATCCATGCATTAGGAATCCACTTATATGAATGAGCTTGGCTTTTAAGTTCATCTCTCATTCTGGAAAGAAGCTTAACATTATTAAGCCCAACTGCCCTAAAGGAAAGCATGAACTCATCATCCCTGCGGCCCAAGAACTGAGCAGTAGGATAAGCTTGCCCCATCATAGGAATGGTTGCAATAATATTACTTGCTCCACCTGAGATAAAGTCACAGACTATCGGTACACCAAGAGGGTAGTTTTCTTGGTCTGATGCAGGAATACTAATTCTTTTTACTCTATAGAATATGTTATAGGCTAGGGTATTTTCCCGGAATAGAGTCCAGCCTTCACTTTCTTGTTGCTCTACAAACTGTTTATATTTCTCAAGTGAGCCCAGAGCTTCTTCTGAGTAGTTACGTGCTTGCTCTCTTTCTAGCTCTGCTTGATCTACTCCTAATGGATTAGCTTCAGCTTCTACCTGTTCTTGAGGTGCTGGACTAGCAGGAGTAGAAGCAGGAGCAGGCACAAACCCCGGTGTTTGAATTTGAGTCCATGTATTTAGATCAAGGCCATCTAGATAGTAATTAGTATTTTCACTAACAGCTAATCCTTCATTAGTGTCGGCAGCACTTACATCAGACCTTTGACTTGGATTAAAAAAGACAAATGGAGTTGAGTCTAAATAATTAATAATGTTGACGTCTTTACCCCATGCATCTTTTGCTATTTCAAAGTGCAAGTGAGGAGAGCTTCCATAGATACCACTACATCCACCATAACTAATTAAGTCTCCAGCTACAACTGGCCCTGCTGTGTAGTTCCTATTTCCACTACTAGGTGTGCTTGCTTCAATTGAGTCTTTTATTCTTTGAGTCGCGGCAATATGCATGTAATTAAAAGTCAAACCATCTAGATCAGTATTTTGATATGGTCCACCGTTTAACTTAAGGCTTGCAATTATGCCCCCTCTTGTCTTTGCGAAGTCTGTAAAGTATGTAAAGTAATAAACCTTTTCTATACCATAAGATGACTGAACTATTCCTTCAACTGGATAGAATCGCTCACTTCTTTTTAAGAATACTCCTAAATCTCCTTTATCCTCATATTCACCAAATAAGCTTGGAGCAAATATTACATTTGTATTTCTATTTATCCATACCTCGTTTCCATCTTGTTCTGTGCCACTTAATTTTTCATATGGATTATCAGGAAGTGATGATGTTGAATAAACCTCTTTGAATGCTATTATGTCTCTAGCTATTTCATTTGTTAGTATTCCTTCCTGATCACTTAGTTGATATGAGAGACTTCCATTGTAGATAGCTCTCATTTCATAGCCTATCTTACCGACCCTTATAGAGGTTACATCTATACCTTTATGGTGGTAAGGTGGATTCCTATTTGGACGCCACGCAGCAAATCTACCCTCTCCTGTTGGCGTAGTTGGATCCAGTATTATCTTATATGGTTCCAGTGGATTTGTGCTTTGTTGCGGCCAATTCTGATGAGTCGGATTTGTTATAACCTGTAATCCTCCAGCATCTGCGACTGCTGGTGCAGATTCAATAGGACTATTTTGTGCACCACTATTTGATCCGCTAGGCTGAGTGCCACCAGCTGTAGCCGGACTAGGTGGAGAATAATTACTTCTACTTGCCCTAGCTTGCTGGTAATCGGCCATTCTTTGCCTGTACCAAATTCTAATTTCTTGCTCTACATCAGCCGGCATTGGCTCTGTTTTGAACTCTTTCCACTCAAGGATAACTTGGTCGCCCAAGTCCTGTTCTTGGCTTCCATATTGACTAATGCCAGAAGCATTGAACTCACCATCCATATCTTTTATAGATGTCCACTTTGAGTGTATCCAGTCAATATAAGCTTTAAAGACTGCACTTGTTGCAGGATTAGCAACAGGCCTGGGAGTTTCCATAAAGTACGAATCTACAGCATTCATTTCATCTTCATTTTCAGTAAAGACTAAATTATACTGCTCTTCAAATGCCCTAGATCTTTGTTCATTACTAATGGTGTTACTAAACCCACCATCTCCTGCTGCTGCTTCTGCTCTCAGTGTAAGAGGAGAAACAGTATCTTGAGCTTCTGATTCTGGTGTAGTTTGCTCTGGTTCTTCTTCAGTTGTCGGTATGTCAAATCCTAAATTTGCAATACCTTCCATTGCACCCTGAATGTAAACTTTATAGGGAATTCTTCTTGATGTTACTCCTGCATCTCCAAAGTCAATTCTATTAACACTCTCAATATTAAACCGCCCATATCTACTCTTAGTAACCCAATCTTCTTTATATAGGAAATTAGGCCCATAGGGACTATAGTTAAATACAGACATAAGTAACTTACATCCAACTGCACCCTTTCTACCTTTTATTGTGTAGAGTGTTAGCTGGTGCAAGCACATTGCCATATTCTTATCCTTGGGTATCCCAAGGGTAGACCTTATAAAGGCATTCTCTACTCTTGCAAATGGAGTAACTTTAAACTGAATGATTAAATCAAGTATACCTCCTCTTTTGCCTGTATTTACATAGTCATCATCATTAGATACAACAGCTACTGCATTGTTATCAGGCAGCCTGTAGTCTACATTCATGATTGCAGATTTAGCGGGTATTACTAAATCTACCATGAAATATTTAGTTCCCTTGCCAAAAGGGACTTTTGAACTTGCTGCTGATCTTAAAGATTGATACTTTGCAACAAGCTGGTCTGTTTGTGTATTGATTGATTGAGGCGGGCATATAAATAAAAGATCATTCAGCCAAAAGGCATGATTCATTATTTCTTCGTCAGAGTATGCCTCCTGATTATCTGTTCCTTCAGAAACAAATACATCTTCTAATCTGGGTAGGTTTTCCCTGATGTGCTCAATCACATCAAACATATAATTTGGCATTACAAATCCTGCTCTAATCTTGGATTCATTTTGTTAGAATATTGAACGTTTACGCCAATCTGAGCATGAGGTATTGTTGTCTGCATTGCTCTTGCTACTTCTAGCGCATTAACATTCTGAGATACTTGGGCTCGGGAATTTATTCTTCCTGTATTTGAACTACCAACTGTTCTCCTATCTATTGTATTCGGTGCATAGTTCATCTCTCTATCTTCATAGGGAACATTAAGGTTAGCATCTCTTTGTGGGTTATTTATCCTAATGCCTGCTGGTGGCCTTAGCCCTTGTCTACCTTCTGGTTCTTCAAGGTTATTAGCAGATTGCCCCTGGTCAAACATTGCATATATTAATCCTGCTGCAACTAGACCAGCACCTACTGGTGTTGCAATCTTTGAGAAAGCTTTGCCTTTTTCATTTAAGACTGCACTCTTTGCTTGCTCTGCTACACTACCACTTATCTTATTGTTAAGTTCAGCTTCAGCTGCTCTTTCTATAAGGCTATTATTTAAGGCAGCTATCTGCTCATTTCCCTTTAATGCTGCAGCTTGAACGGCAGCTGCAAGCTCAGCATGAGCATGAGTTGCTGTTACCGCACTCATTGCTCTTACGTTCATTGCTGTCTTATATCTTTTCTGAAAATCATCAGGGCTCATCTTTGCTACATCTTCACTATGCTTTGTAGATAAGCTTATTGCATTCCTTATGTCATCACTTGCAACTGAATAACTCACAGCAGTTCGCATAAAATTATCCATCCACTCTGATGTTATCATTTCAACTTTATCTTTATCCCCACCCATCCATCCAGTTAGGAATTCTTGCATTGCTTTTTCTGCTTCCATCTGGTCGGTGTTGCTGAATATGTTCATTATCTGGCTTGTTAATGCTGCTGCTGGAGTTTCACCTGCCGAAGAGTGCTTGAATGAAATAGGAACCTGCTCAAGACCTTGCAGGAAACCCATGAATCTTTCAAATGATTCTTCTATAGCATTTATTTTTACCGTGTCACTGCCTAGGCTTTGAACTGCTGCTTCTTTACTGTAGGCAGATAGTAACTTTAACTGAGTAATGGCAGATGAAACTTTACCGATTTCTGCCTGTCCTGCATGTTGAGATAGTGTTCTTACTGAATCATCTAGTACTTCACCTGCTCCCTTGGCTGCAGCTTCAAAGCTTTGCATCCTGGGGCTAGACTTTACCATATCCTCGTATTCTACTTGCATTGATGTTTGCTTATAAATGTAAGCAAACATTTGCCTCCTTCCATCTTCTGACATAAGGAAATCTTGTATTTGTTTTCTATTTTTTCCAATATATAGATTTCTAGCAGCATTATCACCGTCATCATCTGATGTGGTTCCTGAAAGCTTATATGTACTTAGTATGACTTCTGCGACTTTACCATCTTTTGTTTCTTCTGCTAATGCAATACCTTGCCTTCTTACTATCGTATCTACCCTACTATACCTTAATGCATTTCCACTTTCATCTCTTGCAAGCACCATTGAACCTTCAACTTTTGTTCTAGGGATATACTTACTTTTACCTTCCTCTATTACTTTAAGAAATGAGCCTTTTTCATTAACTTCAAAATCCAAATCAGGATCATATTGAACTAATTGTGCTATTCTAGGCGTACCAGTAATAGCTGGGAATCTTGTATTTATTTCTAGAACAGGAGTCATCTCTTCAAGTAATTCTTTTTGTATTTGAGCTGCTACTTCTTTACCTGCAACTCTTCTGACTCCTTCAAGTAATCTTTCTGCTTCTCTTCTATTTACTGTACTTATTAAACCTCCACCTTTAGTTGAAGATTTAAGGACTACATTATCTGCTATCCTTAGGTTATCTTCAAAGTGCTTATACCCTGACTGCTGTAGTGTATAGATGCTTCCAATTATTGCACCAGAAAAGAATCTTTCATTAATATCGGTTGCAGTAGAGAATCCAATTACTTTTGCTTCATTAAATGCATTAATTAGCTGCTGTCCCTGTACGCTATTAGGATCAAATGAAGCCATACTTTCAGGTGAAAATCCTTCTAATATTGTTTTTATTTCATCTATCTTGCCAGAGTAAGATCTATCAAGTACCTTATCTCCTATTAGAATATTTCTTTGTAGTATTTCTCTTTCTTCTTTAGATGGCATGTACAGGATTGGATCTTTAACATGTCCTTGTAAAAATGGCAATGTTACATTCCTTCCTTGATCTCCTAGTTCAGTAGTACTAGTGAGAATCTCGATTGGCTCATTGCCCCTTGCTAAGTCAAGTAGTCCATTGTTCCCAAGTAGAGATCCTGCAAGAATTGCTTCCTCTCTTGAGGGACCTTGTATTTGAGTAACTAAGTCTTCAACAAAGACATCCCTGAAGTTAATTGTTCCATCTTCTGACACGAATTGATTTACATTCAATATAGAATGTATTGCTCTTCTTTCAAGAGAAGTCTGATTGGCCTGAAATATACCTGCCGTTGTCCTGAAGGTACTGGCAGCTTGACCTCTTATAAAAGAGGTATTTACATCTGTCTCTGCTAAGCCCGTGCCTATTCTTTCAAGTACTTCATCCAATGAACTACCAGGTAAAAACTGAGCCCCAGCTGTTCCTTTTAATAGTTCCCCTAGAACTTCAGATGCAATAACCCTTGCTTCTTTATCACCCATTACACCGAGAATACCTGCATGGTGCTTATTCTTCTTTCTTGCTTCAGTGAAAGCTTCGACTAGAGACTGGTTGTTTTTAACTTTAAACTTTTCCAAACCAAATACCTGGAATATTTGGCTACTACTTAATTTTCCAGTTCTTCTTTCAAGACCAGACATCATACCAATTACTTCCATTAAGTTACTTGTTGCTTTTTTATTACTCAACATCTCGTCAAGAGCTGATAATACAGATTCTAGTTTTTTAGCATCTGTACTATTTCTTCTATTATTAAGAACATTTCTTGCATTTTGGAGGTTGTTTTCAAAGTTTGAAAATCTATATTGCGCTGTATTAGATCCTCTCATGACATCAACAAAGTGAGTTCTTACTCTTCCTACGTCACTAACAGCAAGTCTCGCATTTTCTGTTGGCTCCATTATTCCTTTTTTAGTGTAAACCCCACTAGTTCCCTGCAGTATGTCTGTCATTACCTCTATCAGACCACTAGCCTGCTGGGCCCTTATTGCATTTAGGTTTCCAGCTCTTGCAATTTCAGTTGCATCTGCAACTGCATCTATGCGACCTCTTCTTAGTAAACCAGTTAAATCTGGATCTTCTGCTTTCATGTTCATTGACTCTATAAATTCATCTGAGCTCATAGCTATCTGAGTTGTTTTAGTCGATAGCATTACTTTTGAGCCTTGTTGTGAACTTATGATTGGCTTAAATTCTAAATCTAAGTTATCTCCATCCAGATAAGCATCTTCTAGTGCATACTCACTCATATCTCCAAAGTCTACAGCTGAAAAGGTTAAACCACTTCTCGCATCCATTTTAATGCCTAAAAGTTCATCTCTTTGAAATAAAGGCTTGGGTATGAGTTCATCTATTTTTATGTCACCTTCATAGAGGGTTTTTCTAATTAATGCTTTTCTAATTGAGCTATCCTGTCTTTCTTCTTCTGACAGAGACAAAAGTGCTTCTGTTAACTTTGTCATTCTATTGCTTAGAATGGTACTAGTCTCTCCTAGAAAAACTCTTGACTTTACAGACTGGCCATAAAACTCAGGATTAACCTTATCTGTAATAGCAACACTTATACCTTCCTGTAAGCTTGACTTGACCTTTGAAACAGCCCCGCCTTTAATATCTCGATCTGCATCAGGGTGCATAAATAGATAGCGTCTATTTATTCTTGTCCTTCTTACATCCTCTGGCATGTTTTCATCCGAGACGCCTATCTCTTGTAAAGGTGAAAACAGCGTCCCTCCTTCTTTTCCAGTATCATACCCAAAGTATGCTTCTCTAGCCATTCTATCTACAGATTCAGTTGTAGGCTCAAATACATCAATTAAAGGCTGAGAAGGACGTCTACCTTGATTAAATCCACTTGGATTATCTGTACCTTCAAGCAGGCCAAAGTGAGTATATTCATCCAGGGCATTATTTATGCCAATGCCTGAATCTGTAAAATCTTTTAATTTAGCTTGTATTGTCTGATTGATTTCGCTGAGATCTCCTCTTTCTACTGCTTCCTTTATTTGTTGCTGAGTAATTCCAAATCCACCTTCAGGATCAACCAAATTAAATGAAACAGCACTTATGCCACCTGGCTCTATACCTACCTGACCAGGAGAAACACTCGCAGCATTAATTCTTAATACTGAATACTTTCCACCATAATTATAAATACTATTATTTAGCTGATTGAATATATCTTCAAATGCCTCTTTAGAGGTAAGAGATGAGCCTTCTAGAAGTTCTGACAGTCCACTTATACCTATCATTCTTCCTCTTTGGGCCATTACTTGAGATTTAGCTACATCATCAATAGATCCTATAATTGACTGACCATACTTGGCCTTGTCATCTCCGGCTCCAAATAGTGAATCCAAAGGATTAACCGTAAATATATTTCCTTCTTTTACTCTAGCTGCAACGTCTTGTACTGAGACTCCTTTCTGTGCAGCTGCTACTCTATTTAGTACTGGATCACTAGTATCTAGTGGAATTATTGGCTTTCTAGAATTTATCACTGACTCATAAAAGGGTACATTTTCTACTGGAACTTTTTCACTACCTCCAAAGAATATAGCATCAATTGTATTGACTAGTCTATTACCTCCTTGTATTTCTCCCATCTCATTAATAGTGCCCGCCCTCATTGTCATTGCATTTAATGCAATGGGATTCCTAGGTTCTGCTGTAGAGAAATAAACAGGTGTTGAGGTTCCTCTTTCAGTTATATAGTTGGGCCTATTTAAGGGAATCTGAAAGCCAATCCTACCTCTTGATGGATCCATTGAATCCCCAAATGGAACGTTCATATAAATAGCAGGGCTGTCCATTCCTTTCATTCCCATTACTGTAAAGCTTACTTTACCTTCATTGGGAATAATTCCTTTTTCTTTTAACTGACTCAGATAAGCTTGAGTTCTTTTATATTTTTCTATTACTTCATCTCTTACTTTATTGTTTATGCTATTTTTAAATTTTAGGCTTTCTAGTGTATTTTCTATTTGCTTCCAAGGGCCTTCTGCTCCTCCTTTGAATTCAAAAGTTCTACTAAAGTCAGTGGATAAAGTATATATTTTATTTCTCAAGGGATACTTTCTAACATTCCTACTTAAGATTGCACTCTGGGTAGTATTCTGTACCATTGATTTAAAGACTTTATTTGAGGGATTCTGCGACAGTCTTGTTTTCGCTCTTTCTCTTGCTTCTTTAACATTGAATACTGTAGCTACTTTTGCTAAATCACCCTTAAACCTTGAAGCAGATCTCGATTTATTCCCTATGATATTTCTTAGATTTCTTTTTTGTTCTTTTAGTCCACTAATGCTTGAAGCTCTACTTACTTCTGCTCTAATCTGAGGCTCGTTCATTTGAAATATATCAGTTGCAAAGGTTCCAACGTCTTGGCCTGCTAGTAACTGAGTTCTAAGTTGGGGATCAATTTGGGGACTAGTAGCATATTCTAGCAATCCAAACTTTGCTGCATTTAATTCATTTGCACTAAGAGGTTCACTTGCCATTCCTTTTATAATTCTGTCTACTTTTTCAGCATTAACTTTTTCTCTTATTTGAACAGCATTCGCAATCCTACCCAGAACATCTTGTTGACTCATTTGAGTTCTTTGTAGAACTGGAATTGGAGTTGCATCTCTAATTGGTGTTACATTAGAGTAAGCTCTAACTATATCATCTGTAGTGACGCCTGCACTCTTGGCACTTCTTATACCTACCGCAAGACCTACACCAATGGCACCAAGTGCAGCTAAATCCTGGAATTCAAATCTACGTTCCATTACATTCCTTCCATTCTATAGAATCGGTCTTGGTCTAGTGTCAACTGTATAAAGTTACTACTTCTTGATTCAGAGTTACCAACAAATGTAGTTCCACTTACAGGGGCTGCCATCATTTGCCTGACTTGGTTTAAGGTGTTAATTGCCATGTTAAGGTTTGTGTAACCTATGCCTACTTGAGTTATGTCATGGCTTGTTATGTAGGGCTTTCTATGGAGATATTCGTTTCTAGATTCAAAGATCGAGAAGTTATGATAGTCCAGGCCCTCGTTCTGTAAGTATCTTAACTTAACATCTTCAAGGTCTACATTTGGATTGAAGCCTGCCCAGTCTGCTTTGGGCCTATTATTCTTTCCGTAATATTCCTCTAGCTCTTTTCTTCTTCTAAAATCAGAGTACTCTTCATTTTCTTGCTTCTGCATATTGTATGCTTGAGCTGAAGAACCTTCCATTAAGTAGCCATCTGATCTCTGTAGATTATTTAGCTTATCTAAATAGTCCATACCAGCTTCACTTATTGGTGAAGCCTGTAGCATTCTATTAATTGCTGCCTGGTCTTGCTGGCCATACTTGCCAGCCATTATTCTTCTTTTATGTTCTGGGAGGACAGACAGGATTTTATTTTGCTCATAAGGATTTATTTCTGCTGCCATTCCTAGCGCATAGGCTCCTTCATTTCCTTTCATTAAGTTTCTAAATCTTGTATCTCCTACAAAACCAGAACCTCCTATCATTGTGTCTCTGGCCATTGACTTATAAGCGATAGCCATTTCATCATTGCCTGCCAGGTTTGCTGCTCTTTCTGCACTCTTGTACTTTACATATTTAGCTTTATCAAAGTATTCTTCTACATCTCTTTGCTTCTGTACGCCAGGACTTACAAAGTCTAAACCAACTACATTATGTGCAAAGGACTTAGCTGAAGAACCAAACCAGTGAGTCAAAGGATTTTGCCAAAGTCTAACTCTTGTACCGTACAGGTTAAACTGTTCATACTCTTCTCTTGCTGTTCTTTCAGGCATAAGTTTCATGCCTGGAGAAAAGCCGAACTTAGATATGAATTCTACTGGTGCGGTTAAAGATGTAGCAGCATGAGTGAATGCCTGATAGGCCCTACCTGCGGTCTTTCCTGCAAACCCTCCCATTGCATATTGACCAATAACTGAATCTTCAGTTGCCACATTAGCATTTCTTGCTAAGGCTGCATTATAACTAAGCTGAGTAAGTGGCTTAGTTACAGCTGCCATGATATGGCCTCTTTCATTTACAGCATGGCCAACTGACTTAGGCATTGTTACTTTTACAAACTCACCTTTTTCTATTAGCCTTTGAAACTCAGAAGCATTTTGCTTTCTGACTTTTGCAGCTTCATGTATTTCAAGGTTAAGCTGACCAACCAGGTCACCGGCATTATTAGTTACGCCTGCCAGTGTAAACTTTCCAGTTACACCTTCTAGTTCAAATGCAAGATTCTCAGGATCTAAGTTCTTTACCCTGCCTATGATGCTGTCATAGTTACTTGGATCATAGAGATAAGGATTAAAGGCAAGCTTCTTTTGTCTGTCTTTAATATTCTGAAGAGTATTATAGTAATCTCTATAGCCTTCTTTTGAGATTATGCCTCTTGATATTTCAGACTCTATTTGATCTCTTGTATCTCTATATTCATTTGACCAAGGAGCTATATTACCTAGTATCTTAAACCTGTGAGCAGTAGAATAGTTTTCTGGATCTACTCCTTTCATTTCAGGATTCAAAGAGGCATAGCCTTCACCTGGCATTCTATACTCAGCTCCTCCGTGTGCTAGTGAAGTATAGGGGTTTCCATATCTCATGGATTCTGGAAGCCAACTAGGTAGATCATTAGGAATTGGATTATAAGTATCGGCGTTATTCTTGACCATGAATCTTCTTATGATTTCAGATACAAACGGCACGCCCATGAAGCCACCGCCTGTATGAAGATCATAGAACCTGGATGTCATATCTACGTTTTCACTGTATGACTCTAGTTCTTTCCTTTGGTCTGCAATGCCAGTAAATCCACCAATCAGCTTTGTCGCTTCTTTTGTATAGAAACCTCTAATACCTGCAAAGGCTTGAGCTTGATTAACTACTTTAGAGATTACTCTACTATATGAGTATGGACTGACTGGGGCAGCCATACCTTCGCCACCTATTGCCATATTAGGCAATGGATCTAGTCCTTCTGATACTTCCATGTATTGACCATCTTGATGCCACATTTCTTCATGCATCAACTTTGGTCTTTTAATTAAATCTGCCAGCGGCTTTATTGCCAGATAAACCATTGGCAATGTATCAAAAGCGGCAGAAGTAATCGGCGCAGGCTTAGTATAGTAACTTTCTCTTTCTAGTTCATATGTAAAGTTCTTAAGTAAGAACTCTTCAACCATACCTCTATTGGAGGAACCAGAAGACATTGTTCCACTGATTAATCTTGCAATAAACGTAGGCCTATGATATAGTGGCTCAGCACCCTCGTAGGCTTCAGAGCCACCTTCCCAGTTTTGTGCCCTTCTTACTACCTCTAACTTTTCTCCGCGATTGTATTGCCCAATCTCATTAGGGGTTTCTTTCGTACCTAGCTGGCCAGTAAGTCCTGCATAAATAGCAGTCATAGCAATAGCACCATAAATTACACCTCTTGTGAGAGGTAATTCAAGTGCCATTGTTTCTATACGCTTGGCTAATCCCAGTTTTGGATTCTGTAATCTAGCTCTAGCTTTTTCATATGATTGTTCTTCTAGCATTTCTGCTAGCGAGATTGATTTAGCGGAATAGGTATCTTCAACCATAGCAAAGTTATTTTGTAACTTTGCCCACCTTGCAGGATCCTGCCTTGCATCTTCTACATATGTTTTTATTTCTTCAAATATCTTTTCTTTTTTACCGGCATCCATTTGCTGGAATGGAAGAGTTCTTCTTAAATCGTCAGCAACTCTAAGGTTGCCACCAGGTTGACTTAAGGTCTCTCCAAGCCTAGGATCTACAAGGTCTTCAATCTTGTCAAAGTCAAAAGCCTTTAGGTAAGTAATTCTATCTGACTTGGATATGAAAGTTTTTCCTGAAAACTTTCTATAACCTGCTGTAACTGCAAGTGATCCAGCCAAGCCGAAAAACATAGCACTACTGAAATCAGTAGAACCAGGAGCTATTTTCTCTAGGGTTCGCCTCCAAGTATTCATTAGAGTAACTTCGCCTATAGCTGACCTTAGGCGATTTATCCCTCCAAATACTCTTGCAGCACCACCAATAACACCATCATTAAAAGGACTGCCTGGAATGAACGAGGTTGCCCCTATAGCCGCGCCTATAAGCCTACCCCTACCAGAGTCTACTTTTAGTGCTGTAGCGAGTTTAGAGCCAATA
>Ga0129333_10001224_pt1 | contig 23010 bp, 25 predicted proteins | sample CPB6_08_DNA_FD_94474 | JGI IMG/M metagenome (GOLD analysis project Ga0129333, IMG submission 94474) | Freshwater to marine salinity gradient microbial communities from Chesapeake Bay, USA - CPBay_Sum_0.6_0.8_DNA | ecosystem: Environmental > Aquatic > Marine > Coastal | place: USA: Chesapeake...
ATCTTGGAGATGAAGAGGTCCTTGCCTTTGAACTCCTTCACGAATCCTGTGAGCTCCTTCATCTCATCCACGTTCTCTAGCTCGAGACCGAGGTAATAGACGATTAACCAGCGTTGTCGATCATTGATTCCGAAGTGGTTGATCTCTCGGACTATCTCATGGGCCACCTTATTGTCGGTAGCCAACTTCTCAGATTCAAGTTGTCCGTATATCTCTGACATGTTTACTCCGAAGGAACAGCAACCTCTTCTCGAGAGAACGACTCCACCTTGAAGAAGGTCTCGCTCATAATCCTAACATACTTTCCTTGACGTGTACCAGCTTCTTCTTCTTGAGCAAGTATCACAAAGTTACCCCATTGCTTGTTCTCAAGAATAAACTGAGCCTGTTCCCATGTTGCAATATCTACATTGTTTCTGTCAAGTATGTCTGATAAGTTAGGTGGAAGAGAAATCTTAATGTCCTCGACTTTTACAATAGAAGACATGGCTTCTTTTCCAGAAATTATTTCAGACGTGCAAATGTCTGTAACTTTGTGTATGATACCGCAATTATTACATTGGGAATATTTTATTTTTACAACATCTTTGTCATCAACAACAGAAAAAACTATAAATTGATGAGCAGGAGGGTTGACTATCCCTTTGTACTGAGGAAGCACACATCTACATTTAATGAGATGCCTTTGACCTCTCATGTAACAAGATGTTTCTTAATAGTGTTCTGATAGACGCTGAGTGACTTTTGATATCCTTCGCTGGAAGAAACTTCTATTAAATTTAAGATTTCTGTTAATTGTCTTTCATTCAAGTCTAACTTCTTTTGTAAGACTGCAGTCGTTATGTTTTTTGATATTGTGTCTTTTGCACTATCAACTAAAATCTTTGAGTCTCTTGTTATCTTGTCAATAATGTTCATAATAAAAAAGTAGCACTCTATCTGCTAAAGTAAACACGTCACGTGAGAATCTTTTACAAAGGCATAGAATTTGTCAATGAAAAATTCTGCTGTTTTCCACGGATCATAGGAATTCTTTATACAAGACATTATTGTTCTAATTCCTTCATCTAATTGTTGTGAGTCAGAATAATATTTCAAATCATCGGGAAGACTGATCTCTACACAAGAAGAGCTTAGATTCCTTAATCTTTTGGACAGAATGATTTCAATATCTTTTCTTTCTTCTATCATCATTTTCAAATGTCTGACGTGATCTTTGACTCTTTCTTTCGTTCGAGTATTTTTCAGTACTAGTTTCTCACCAGTCAATTGTGCAGTTTCAACTCTACCCAAAGATTCAAAAGAAATAGAACTGATTAGTTCACCCTTATTAGTTGATATTACATCTGTCCCTGAAACAGTTGCTACGTCTACAATCGTATTAACATTATCAACATCAAACGGGCAAACAAGAGGTACAAGAAAAAGAGTCTTTCTATCGTTGTTTACCTTAATTGTGTGTAACACATCTTCTGACATTCCTCTACAAATCAGAATACACGATGCTTTCTTGTCGGATAAATCTGACAGTAAATGGTGTAACTCTGAAACGTTTTCTACATAACCATCGATGCAAGCTACACGAACTTCATTCATCATCTCATAGGGAGTGTTGATCAATTTCTTGAGTAAAAAAGAATATCCTTCGGTTTGTTCAACATAAGTGTTTGAGTTAGAAGATTTCTTTATCGTTACTTTTGTATTTTCATCACTAATAGACAGGACATACTGTAATATCTGTTCTACTCTTTTAGAGTAACCAGAAGTCTGGATTTCTTTGAGTACGTCTTCTTTATTCTTAACGAAAGACACTTCCTTAGTTGAAGAAGATCCTGAGATTATCTTTAAGAAATTCGTACCAGCAGAAGGACATGAAACTTCTGCCTGTAGAGCGTATGACATTAAGATTTCATACAAAGATTGGATGCTCTTTTCTTTGAACTTTAAGGAAGAAAAATGCTGCAAAGTTCTCTTTAATTTCAAGTCAGAACCATCTACACTAAGAGAATTTTTTATGTTCAAATTTTCTCTTATGAGAACTTTTAAAGATGATAGTTGAGACTCAATGTCGTTCACTGAGTAATCTTACACCCATAATTCCGTCTGAACAACTAAAATTTTGACTCTATCCACTTGATAGTGAGTGTTATCAATCCTCCACCAAAAGCTACTAAAAACCATTTCATAACTGCCCAAGTATTATTCTTGTTTCTCTCGAGAGACTCAACGGTTCTTTCTAGACTCTCCAATTTCATTGTGTTTTTTGTTGACTTTTGGTCAACTTTTTCTTCTTCTTTGTCTTTGACTTCTTTCCAAACCTGTAATTCTGATAAATTTTGTGTTATCTCATTGACCTGATTGGTGTTTTCTAATTTATACTCACTGAGTTTTGAGAATATTCCGTCGTTAGGATCGTAGATTGCGTCATGTATTTTATCGACCTTGTTAACGAGTTGACCTTGGCTCTGTTCGATTTTGTCAATCTTGAAGAGCAGCGTATCAAAACCTCCATTTAGAGCGGAACTATTCGACAACTTTCTCTGTATTTCGTCTAGAGCAGTCGAAGACTTCTTCTTAGAACTAACTAACCCTGGTGAGCGAACAGATGATTTTTTCTTCATATACATTTCCTAAGTCAGCTGTACTGTCTCTAATAATAGAGAAGAGAAGAATTAAAGAGAAATGAACTACAAAGAGCAAATATTCTTTAACCCAGCTAAAATAATTGACAAAGACACAGAGATAGTATTTGTAGCTGATTTATTTGAAGAAGACTATGCTGGTGGTGCAGAGATGACGTCAGAAGCTATTATTTTAGCTTCTCCTTTTAAAGTTCAGAAGATACATTCAAGAGATGTAAATCTTTCAATACTCAATCAAGGCGTCGACAAGTTTTGGTTGTTCGGAAATTTCTCACAACTCAATGCAGAACTAATACCAAGCATAGTTGCTAATCTGAAGTATTCGGTTCTAGAGTACGATTACAAGTACTGTAAATTTAGATCTCCAGAGAAACACAAAACAACAACAGGTCTGCTGTGCGACTGCCACAACCAGTTAAATGGAAAGCTCATTTCGGCTTTCTATTATGGATCCTGTGCGCTTTGGTGGATGTCGGAAAAACAAAAAGATCGTTATCATACTCTTTTTCCATTTCTTGCAGAAAAAGATAACTTTGTTCTTTCCTCAGTATTTTCTAAAAGAACACTAGCAACTCTTAAAATTCTTAGAGAATCTACAAAGAATGAGACCCGAAAAGGCTGGATTGTTCTTGGTTCTCAATCTTGGGTAAAAGGATTCGACACTGCTAAAAAGTGGTGTGAAGACAACAATAAAGAATTTGAAGTTGTTTGGAACATACCATATGAGCAGCTTTTGGCAAAATTATCTGCTGCTGAAGGATTCGTTTACTTACCAGCTGGTGGTGATACATGCCCGAGAATGGTAATTGAAGCCAAGCTCTTAGGATGCAAGCTTCATATTAATGACTATGTTCAGCATAAAGACGAAGAGTGGTTTGCAACAGATGATCTAACTACGATAGAAGATTATCTCGCGATCGCCCCAGACCTTTTCTGGAAGGTGATTACAAAGATAATGAACAAGAGGCCTACTGTCAGTGGTTATATCACGACATACAATTGTGAGAAACAAGGTTATCCATACGTACAGTCTATTAAGTCTATGTTAAATTTCTGTAATGAAGTTTGTGTAGTCGATGGAGGATCTACTGATGGAACTTTTGAGTGTCTCGAAAATATTGCTAAGGGAGACTCAAGAGTCAAGATAAAAAAGATAGAACGAGACTGGTCCCATCCACGACATGCTGTATTCGACGGAATGCAAAAAGCAGAAGCTCGATCGATGTGCACATCTGAATTCTGTTGGCAAATGGATTCAGATGAAATAGTGCATGAAGAAGATGCAGAAAAAATTATAGACCTTTGCTCGAAATTCCCAAAGCAGATAGACCTAATATCCCTACCAGTGATTGAATATTGGGGAGGTCCCGAAAAAGTAAGAGTCGACATACAGCCATGGAAATGGAGACTTAGTAGAAATTTACCTCACATAACTCATGGAATACCGTCTCAATTAAGGAAATACGATTCTAAAGGAAATCTTTGCGCACATCCTGGAACAGACGGTTGTGACATGATACACAAAGAGACTGGTGATCTAATACCTCATGTTACTTTTCACACGATTGAAACAGAAAACTTGAGGCGTAAAGCATGTTCCGGAGATGTTAATGCGTTATCTACGTATGAAAATTGGTTTAATCAAGTAGTCAATTCTTTACCTGGTGTTTTTCACTATTCTTGGTATGATTTGGAAAGAAAGATAAAACTTTATAGAGACTACTGGACGCGTCACTGGAATTCTCTTTATGATGGAGATCTAACTGATTCCGAAAAAACAAATATGATTTTTGATTTACCGTGGTCTAAAGTTACAGATGCGATGATAAAAGAAAAATCAAATCTATTAAAAGAAAAAACTGGGGGCTGGATTTGGCACTCTAAATGGACAGGTCAAAGTACTCCTCACATGTTAGTTACAAAATCACAACCTCGTTTAATGCTAAAAGACAATGAATAATAAATTTGTCTTCATTGCGCCAATGTTTAATGCAGCATCAACTTTATCAACGATGCTTCATTCTTTGTATGGGCAATCATATGATAATTGGAGTCTTATTTTAATAGACGACGTCTCTAATGATGATCATAAAAAGTCTTCTAAAGAAACTATAGAAATATTTGAAAAATTAAGACCTGGAAAAACTAAGGCAATTTGGAATGAAAATAAAGAATGGGAAGTATCTAATGTTTTGAAGGGAATATCAATGTGCAGTGATGATGATATCATCTGTAGAATTGATGCTGATGACTGGCTAACAGACCTTGATTGTTTAGCAATAATGAACTATGCATACAATAACGCTGGTTGTGACATAGCATGGACTGCTCATAGATGGAGTTTCTCTGACAAGAACATAAGCGGCCCTATGTCCAACGACACAGACCCTTACAAGCATCCTTGGGTGTCAAGTCACTTGAAGACTTTTAGAAAAAGTCTTCTAAGCAATGTGAAAGATGAAAACTTTAGAGGAGAAAATGGTGAATACATTAAAAGAGCAGGCGATCAAGCAATTTACCTACCAGCTCTTAAAAATTCTAAAAACAGACTCTTTATTCCAAGAGTAATGTATCACTACACAATAAAAGATGAACCTCAAACATATCAGACTAATGATGCAAAATTTCAAAGAGATGAAGCTCTCTTTCTAAGAAAACGCGGTTACGTAGGTTAGTGTATCCTTATGAGAAACTACAGCTATTCTAACTACCAAAATTACATAGACGAGCAAAAACAACATCAGAGAACTACAGAGAGAACTGTAGGTAGAGAAAGAAGCTGTTACATCGATAAGATAAGAAGAAATTTCCCAGATGCAAAAAGAATTTTGTGTGTTGGGTCACGGCATCCAAGCGAAGTTCAATCTTTCATAGAAGAAAAATTTGATGCTATTGGTATAGATCTTTTTTCTTCCGACTTGTCTCTCATCAGAATTCTTGACATGCATAAAATTTCTGAAGAGTTTCAAGAAAATCAATTCGACTTAGTGTTTTCTTGTCATTCTCTTGAACACTCATACGATCCCGGTTTAGTTCTTAGATCTTTTTTTAAAGTTTCAAAAATGGGAGCGTTTATAGTTCTTCCAATTTCAGTAAATCCCACGGCAAAAGATCCATGTGTTTTTGATTTTATGACACATACCAATTTAAAACCTGAAGACTCTCTCATAGAGAAAGAAATAATGGAAGTATCAAAAATTAAATTGTCTATCAAAGAATCATCATATAAGCCTGTAGAAAGCGATGGTTTCTGGTTGTCAGTTCAGTGGATCGGCAAATGAAAGCTTATATTAATAGAAAGCCTGTAGTAGGTCCTTGGGGTGGGGGAAATCTTTGGGTAAAATCTTGTTATGAATTATTTCCCAAGTTTGGCCTAACCATCGTAGATATTGATAAAAATCCAGATGTCATATTCATTGCCGGATTAGGTTCTGAAGACGGTTGTATTTCTGTAATGGATGCCATAAGGTATAAGATTATTAGAAAGCAGTTAGGTCATGATGTCAAATTAATTCTAAGAGTCAACGAAAATGATGCAAGAAAAGGTACTATTGGCATAGATGAGTCAATAAAAGAAATTAGCAAGGAGATGGACTGTGTTGTCTTTGTCTCTAAGTGGCTTAAAGACTACTTTGGAGCAGAAACTTGGAATGTACGTACTGCTTGTATAAACAATGGTGTTGACAAATGCATTTTTGGACCATCTTCATCTAAGATGAACAATCAAAAAATTAACATTGTTACACATCACTGGTCAGATAATTTTATGAAGGGATTTGACATCTACGATCAAATAGACAGATGGACATCATTGAATGAAGATTACACTTTTACCTACATAGGAAGAGATAGAGGAACTTTCAAAAATACAAGAGTAATCAAACCATTGTTTGGTAAGAGCCTAGGAGAAGAATTATCCAAGTACGACGTATATGTCTCAGCATCCAGATTTGACCCCGGGCCCAATCATATCATAGAGTCTCTTTCGTGTGGTCTACCAACATATGTTCACAAAGATGGAGGAGGATGTGTAGAATTTGCAGGTTTTAGTCACGTATACGAAAACGTTGATAGTCTTTTCAAGATATTGAAGAAAAAAAACTACAACTTAAACACACAGTGGTATCCTGAAAATTGGGAGAATTGTATATTAAGATTTGCTTCCATAACGAAAGAATTAACTGATGACTGGAATACATGAAACTATTAGTAAGATATTAAATGATAGACTTCAAAGAAGACTAAGTCAGAAGTTTGATAGAACAACTTGCATGGAGATTTACGGAGATATTTTCTTTTCTTTAAGCGAGCTGTTTAAAGAATCTCAAACACCTTTGAACAATGAATCTGTCAATCTATTGTCGCAGATGTATTATGATGCTGTAACAGTAAATGGTGGACAAGAGCTCGATCCGAATATCTTCACAAAAAGAGCAAAAATTGATGAGATTCCTACAAATGAGTTAGCTTTAATGGCTACGATGTTGAGTGGAACTCCTTTTGGTGATTTTTTCATTTCTGCGATTAAGAAAAGATCATGATAATTCATTTTGACAATGTAGATTTTTCTTCTAGGACAGGACCTAATACTTTTGCACAACGCCTCTATACATCTCTCACAGAATTAGGACACACTTTAGTTAATGAAGGTCAAAGTGCGGAGGTATCTTTAGTTTTTATAGAACCTTCTGGGAAACCTCTTGCAAAAAATGTAGTGCAAAGACTAGACGGAATCTGGTTCAAACCAGAAGAATTTGAAACAAAAAACAAAAGAATAAAAAATTTATATCAAAATGCCGACCATGTCATTTGGCAGTCTCTTTTTGACAAAACAATGTCTGAAAAGTGGTGGAGAAGTCCTAAAAATGGAAGCGTCGTAAGAAATGGCATCTCTTCAATGAATGAGGAGACAGATCCCATTCTTCAGAAAAAATTAGAAGATCTAAAAGTTAGACATGAAAAAATCTTTATATGCTCAGCCAACTGGCATCCTCAGAAAAGACTGTCTGATAATTTGAAGTTATATGAAAATCTTAAAAAATTATATCCGACTTCTTGCTTAATAGTGATGGGAAATAATGCAAATATTACAGGAAAAGATGTCTATGTGACTGGCAATCTTTCTCATAAGCATTGTATACAAATCTTTAGATCTTCCGACTGGATGATTCATTTGGCCTGGTTGGACCACTGCCCAAACACTGTAGTAGAAGCACTATCCTGTAATGTTCCTGTCATATGTTCTGAAGACGGTGGAACTAAGGAGATAGTAGGAGAGTTCGGAATAATCTTGAGAGAAAAGAAAAAATATCAGTTCGATCTAGCGAATTATGATGATCCACCTTCGTTAGATCTAGACCAACTAATTCAACTACCAGAAAAAAAGTCTCTTGGACAACATAGAGTTCTTGACATGAGTCAAGTTTCACAAAATTACTTAGACATATTTTCATCTCTTTAGTCTAAGTTAAAATTGTTCTGAACGACAAAAAATACTATAGTAGTAGCTAGGTGACAAATGAAAATTATAGGTCTTTGGTCGGGTCATGATTCTTCTTACTGCGTTTTAGACAACGGAGAGATAGTAGAGCATGTTGAGCTTGAGCGTCACATAAGAGAGAAAGAACCTGCAGGAGATTCAGCTGACTTATTCATGAGATTAAATGGGTCTCTAGAAAATGTTTCATGCATTACAACCGTACATAAAACAGACAAGCTGACATCTCAAAAGGGCTGGAACCATTTAGAAAGATTTGATCTTTTCACATATGGACATCATCAAGCGCATGCTGCTAATGCCTTTTATTCAAGCAACTTTGAAAATGCAGTAGTTCTAACGATAGATGGAGGAGGAGTAGAAAGTCTCACAGAAACTTCAGCAACCACTATCTGGAAAGGATTGGGAACAAGACTGGAAAAGTTGTTGTCCATTCCTGACAGTCAATTAAACATAGGCGGTGTTTGGACTAGAGCTACTCGTTATGTCTTTAGGTATGAAAGTGGATGGCCTCAAGGACATCAGGCAGGAACAGTCATGGCACTTTCTGCTCTAGGGGATCCTTCGATATGGGAATCAGAATTAGCAAAGTGGTTCAAAGAAGACCATCATAAAGTCTTAATGACTCCTGAGGGTCATGTGAAAGGAATGAGCGCAAAAGATCCTAGAAGTCCTAAGCACCCCTATCTACAAAAATTTGAGAAAATTGCTCAAGAGAGTGATCAACAAAAATACAATCTTGCTGCTTCTCTTCAGAAGTTAACTGAAGAGTACATCTTTCTTCTCGTGCAGAAGTCATTGGAACTCTACCCAGAAGCAAAAAATATTTGCATAACAGGTGGAGTTTCTTTAAACTCAGTAGCAATGGGTAAAATTTTAGAGAGATTTCCAAATCTAGAAGGAATATTCGTGCCACCTGTTCCTTACGACGGTGGACTTTGCATAGGGTCAGCCCAATATCACTGGCACCACGTCCTAGGAAACCCCAGAATTAAGTGGAAAAACAATTCTTCCCCATACCTTGGCGTAACATACACAAAAAAAGATGTCGAAGAGTCCATCAAGAAATTTAGTGTAACTTCTGAAAAGACGTGTGATGTAGATGTTGTTGATTTGCTACTTCAAGGAAAAATAGTATCAGTTTACAATGGAAGAGCTGAATCTGGTCGTCGTGCACTGGGCAATAGGTCCATTCTTGCTGACCCAAGAAACAAGGACATGAAAGATAGGGTCAATCATAAGGTAAAGCATAGGCAGTGGTTCAGGCCTTTTGCTCCTTCAATACTCAGAGAAGAAGTTAAGTCATGGTTTGTGAGAGATGTTGAAAGTCCTTACATGAGTTTTGTAGTTCCATTTAGAGAAGAAGTGAAAGACAAAGTGCCTGCCGTAGTTCATTTTGATGGAACTGCAAGACTTCAAACAGTTTCTCGAGAAGACAATGAATGGTATTACAACTTTTTGCGTTTATGGAATGAAAGGTCAAGTGTTCCCATACTCCTAAACACAAGCTTTAATGATAGAGAACCTATCTGTGAAACTCCTGAAAATGCACTGAAGTGCTTCTCAGAAACAGATATAGATTTTCTATACTTTCCAGAACACAAAATCTTAGTAAGAAAAACTAATGAATAAAGTTTATGTACTTCCTCCAAGAGAAGACTGGATTGTAGATAGATTCGTCAGAGAGTGGAATGAAGACAACAGTGATATTACTGTAACAAACTTCAATGATGCTAACGTTATCTGGTTGCTAGCCGATTGGTGTTGGCGTCATATACCTTACGAGATACTGCAAGAAAAGAAAGTATTAACAACAGTTCACCACATAGTGCCAGAAAAATTTGGAATAAATGAAAAGACTGAATTTCATCTTAGAGACAAGATAACATCAGAATATCATGTGTTCAATCAGACGACTTTTGACTTTGTAAGAAACATGACAACAAAGCCAATACATTTGATCCCTTATTGGGCAAATCAAAAAATTTGGAAAAAGACAGGAACCAAAGAGGAGTTAAGAAAAAAGTTTGGATTACCTCAAGACGTTTATATTATAGGATCTTTTCAAAGAGACACTGAAGGACACGATCTAATCAGTCCAAAACTAGAAAAAGGTCCTGATATTTTGTGCGATTATATTGAGTCTATGCATAAAAATGACGTCAAATTGCATGTTGTTCTTGCAGGCTGGAGACGTCAATATGTTATTGACCGTTTAAAAAGATCAGGAATAAATTTTTCATATTATGAAAAGCCGACTCAGACAGTTGTAAATGATCTATACCAGACACTTGATCTCTATCCCATGACAGCAAGGTGTGAAGGTGGTCCGCAGTCGCTAATTGAGTGTGGTCTAATTGATGTTCCTGTTGTGTCAAGAGATACAGGAATAGCAAGACAAGTTTTGCCCGATTATGCAATCAATAATGACATAATGAGAACAAAACCAGCAATTCCGTATGTAAATGACTGGAAGCTTCCTAAAGGATATTCTGAGTATAGAAATCTAATATCTAAAATGTAAGTCTTATGACATCAAAGATAAAAGGTAGCTCTGGGGCATCTTTACAGTTTCTAATCGATGATACTGAAAATAAAATTGTCAGAAAAACTTGTCACAACGAAAAATCAAAAAGACTTCTTGTGCAGGCAGAAAAACAAAGATCTTTTAATAAAAACATCTTTAAAGTTCCTGAAAATTTTAGAATTACTCAGGAAGAAGATTCGACAATATTAGAGATGTCATTTATAGATGGATCTGATATGGTTTCTTACACGTGCTACTCTGAGTTACAGGAATTTATAGTTTTAACAGAAAAAATTATTGATTTTTTATCTCTAGAGATTCAAGAGTCTTGTGTTCAAAAATTTCCTATGAACACTTGGATGACTAAGGTAAATTCTCTAATAGAGACCGACGCTGTTAAGAAAAAAGTTTCACTATCATTTTTGAAAGATTGCAGTACTGCTTTAATAGAAAATCTCCCAGAACGTATACACATAGGAAAATGTCATGGAGACTTGACATTTTCTAACATGATAGTAATGGAAAATAACATCTATTTGATAGATTTTTTGGATCCACCTATCGAAACTCCTTACGAAGATATATCAAAGATTATGATAGACTGCAGATATTTCTGGACATTGCAGAAGTACTCAGAAGAATGTGACAAAACAAAAGTTAAGATATTATGGGAACACATAGGCAGAAGAATCGAACAGCGTCTCTCTTGTGTTGTTGAATTTTCCATTATCAAAAAATTTCAGCTGTTAGGATTGCTTAGAATTCTACCGTATACATCTGACGTGAATGAAATTAAATTGATCGTGAATAGTATGAAAGACGTAATGAATGATATTGATATTACCCTGTGCAGGTGAATCATCAAGATTTCCAGGTACAAGACCGAAATGGATGTTAACTCATCCATCTGGCAACTTAATGGTGTGTGAGTCTATTTCTAAAATTGACACGAGAAACGTGGAAAAAATAGTACTAATAGTTTTAGATAGACATCTACAGGGAGACTTAAGTCCACTATCAGTTTTTCAAAGAGCGAAAATTAATGTACCTTTAGAGACATATGTCATTAAAGACTCTAGATCACAACCTGAGACTGTAGCTTCTTATCTGAAAAATTTGAATCAGAATATTAAGTTCTTTATAAAAGACTGTGATAATCAGTTTGAATGTCTTGTAGAAGAAAAAAATGAAATAGCAGTAACTTCTGTTGACAATGTTAGAGGTAAAAGTATGGCTTCAAAAAGCTATTGCAGATTTAATTCGAATGGAATTATTTCTTCAATAGTTGAAAAAAGAGTAATCTCAAATACGTTTTGCGTTGGAGGTTACTCTTTTACTTCAAGCAGAAAGTTTCTTGAATCATACGATAGAATTAAGCATCACGACAATCTTTATGTCTCTCATATCATTCAAGATATGATACTCAATGGAACTTCTTTTACAAAAAAAGAAGTTAGAAGTTATTACGACTGGGGGACACTTGAAGATTGGCTTGAATATAGGGATCAATTTTCAACAATATTCTTGGACATCGACGGGGTTTTAGTAAAAAATTCTTCTGAATTCTTTGAACCCAAATGGGGAGAAACTGCGGCGCTGGAAGAGAATGTAAAGTTTATAAATTCACTGTTCAATGATGGAAAAACACAAATAATTTTGACAACATCGAGAACTGAAAATTATAAGATAGCTACCCAAAAACAACTAGAAGATCTAGGCATAAAATATCACAGTATTATTTTTGGATTACTACATGCAAAGAGAATTGTAATCAATGATTATGATATAACAAACCCAAATCCAAGCTGTATATCAATTTCTTTGCCAAGAAATGAAGATTCTTTAAGGAATCATTTTATATGATAGCTTTTTCTATTTTGGCACATCAAAACATAGAGATCTTGTTTGATCAATTAAATAATTTCAAGAAGTTTTGTCCAAATTCTTGCTTTATTGTCCACATAAACAAAGCGTCAGAATTATTCCCAAGAAAAGAAGAAATAGTTCGTAAATTGACTAGTCAATGTCATGTCAATGACACATCAATCGTAATTGGAAGACACGATCTAATTCAAGCCCATAATGAAAATTTCCTATATTGCGAACGTGAATTTGGCAAGTCTATAAGTCATTTCTGTTTGCATGCCAGTAATGATATGTTTGTAAAAAGTGGAGTAGAATCTTACATAAATTCTTATGAATGTGGATTTTCTCAATTTGATACACACGAAAAGATGGAATGGACTCCTTATAGAAGATCAAAACATGATGAACAATTTAAGTCAATTTGTAAAGAAATTAACGTAAATAATTCTAAATTTTCACAACCTGAAGGAACATTTTATTCATTCGACGTCTTTAAAGAGATGTTAAGAATAATGAATAATCATTTTGACAGAACAAAGATAATGTCTTATATGACAAAAAGTGAAACAGACACAAATAATACCTTGTACGCAAGAGAAGAAATTTACTATCCAACAATTGCAAGTCATTTAACTAAAAATATAGGTTATCCTTACCTTTATAGTGAAGTCATGACTTGCAATAAGAGTCCTGAGTATGCTACAATATCAATAGAGAGAATAAAGAAAATAATTGAAGGTAGTTTAACAGAATTTGATTGTTCTGCTACAAGATTGGTCAAATCAGGTAATGAAAAGATGTATGACAAGAATAATCTTTATGCAGTTAAAAGAATTTCATTCAATTTTAATGATAAGGTAAGAACCTTTATTAGAGGTATTCAATGAAAGTTTTGATTTTCCCTACAGGAGATAGATTAGGACAATCATCGTTAATTCAACATTATTACAAGTCCGGTCATGATGTTTTTGTTCCAAAATTTGGTTCTCTTGGACTGAATTGGGAAAGTATTTCTCAGTGGCCTTCACTTTTGTGCAAAGATCCTGAAAGTAAAAAGAGAAATTTAAAAATTTATGGTCTTGATAAAAGCAAAAACTTTTTTGGAGAAGACTACTTTTTAGAAAATCAAGAATTTTCTGACAATCAAGACGTACCTGAAGTTAGAATTTGTTCTGAAGAAGAGTTTAAAGACACAAATTTCGATATTTTTCACACCCTTCGAGGTGCTGAAAATGATATCATTCATTATCAGAACTTGATGAAGTCGAAAAAAACTACATGGTTGTCTTCAACAATCAATGCATATAATCACAACCCAGGAAATTTTTCTCCGAAAAATATAGTCAGAATATTACCTGCCAGTTACGAAACGACTAGGTATGAAAATTCCAATGTTTTCAACATGTGGTGTACAGACATTGAATTTGATCTTTTGGGAATTTCCAGAGAAAATGTTAAGCGTGAAAAAGTCTTATCGTCTTTTAACCACAATTTTCATGTAAGACAACCTGATGATTTTAAACTTTTCAAAGAAATGAATGTTATTCTTGAAAAGAGAGGTCTAGAGAAGGTCATCAATTATGGCGGAAATGTAAGAGGAATGGGGGCTGATATCAGATACAGCAAAGACGGTCCTGTCGGGAATTATGAAACACTTTCTCCAATAGAAACCTTAAAGAAATATAAGACACTGAGCGGCGTAGTTCATTTCAAACAGAACGATTGGGGAGGAGGAGTCTTTTTTCACTCATTGTTTAGTCACACACCAGTGATAACAACACGAAGGTATATTGAAAAGACTAATTCAAGTAATTACTTAATACACAACTTTAACAGTTTGCACATAGAGAGCCCAATAGAGGCTGCAAATGCAGTAGAAAAACTTCTAAACGATGAAGTGTTTGAAAAAATGTCTTCTGGTATGTCATACATGAAGAAAAAATTAATGAATGAAGACTATTGGAGTAAATGGACCGAATTTTTGAATACAGTAATTGAGACATCATTCTAGTAAAGTCTGCTGAGTTAAAATATGAAAAAGATTTTAGTAACTGGGGCTTCTGGGCTGATTGGATCGGAAGTTTCTGATTTTTTCTTAAAAAAAGAGTACACAGTTGTCGGTGTGGACAACAACATGAGAATGTCATTCTTTGGTCCAAACGGAGATACTACTTGTGTACTCAATAGACTTTCAAAGAATAAAAATTATATTCACGAAAATGTAGATATAAGAAATAATGATCGAATTAAAGATATATTCAAGAATCATAGGCCTGACTATATTGTTCACGCGGCTGCTCAGCCTTCCCACGATTTAGCAGCAAAAATACCACACGAAGACTTTTTTACTAATGCTGTTGGGACCCTAAATTTATTAGATGCAGCCAGACAGTATGTAAAAGATTCTCCTTTTGTACACGTAAGTACAAATAAAGTCTACGGAGATGCTCCAAATAGACTGAATTTAGTGGAGAAAGAAAAAAGATACGATTATCAAGACAATTCTCTCATTGAAGGTATCGATGAGAACATGTCGATTGATCAGACAACACATTCTTTGTTTGGTGTGTCTAAGACATCTGGAGACTTGCTAGCACAAGAATATGGTAGATATTTCAACATGCCAGTAGGCGTCTTTAGAGGAGGTTGTTTGACCGGCCCCCAGCACGCAGGTGTAGAACTTCATGGTTTCTTGTCATACATTGTAAAGTGCGCCGTACACAAGAAGTCTTATACGGTATTTGGTTATAAAGGAAAACAAGTAAGAGATCAAATACATTCTTACGATGTGTGTACTGCATTCTATGAGTTCTTGAAATCTCCAAAATTTGGAGAAGTCTATAATATCGGAGGATGTCGACAAAACAGCGCTTCTATAATAGAAGTGATAGAAAAGCTAGATTCTATGGGACACTATTTAGACTACCAAATAGTGGAAAAAAATCGTATAGGCGATCACATTTGCTACATTAGTAATATGACAAAGTTCAAGACCCATTATCCAGATTGGACCATAACCAAGACTCTAGATACAATTCTGAGTGAGATTGTAGTATCTTGCTCAGAGAAATGAAAAAAGTTACTTTTGGAATAGTTTCTTGCAACAGACTCTTTTATCTAAAGAGTTGCGTAGAGTCTCTCTTAGATACCACAAAAGATTACTCTGAAAAAGAATTAATTGTTGTTGATAATGCTTCAGTCGAATCAGGAATGAATCATTATTTGTCTGAGCTTGAAACCAGAAATATTCAGGTGATAAGGAAGGCTACTCGAGATCCTTCTAATGAATTTGCTCGAGGGCTCAACACAATAATTGAAAAATCCACTGGTGAATATATCTGCCTCTTACAGGGAGACATGCAGTTTGTTTTACCTGGTTGGTTAAGAGATGTAATTCAATTTTATGAATTGAACAAGGATGTCGTCGGAAGCGTCATATTAGATGCTCAAAGAAAAATAACACACGCTAGAAATGACTTAAGACCTTTCCCCGAGGAAAGACAGCCTGCATCAAAATCAAATAGATTTTTTGCTGATCTATCAAGAGAGCCTGTAAGTCCTGCTGCTGATGCTTTGTTCAGCAGAGAGATCATAGAAAAAATATTTCCATGGTCAGAGAATAACTTGAATCATGAAGGCGGGATGGACTCTGAAAATGAAATGAGATACAGAGTAAAAAGAATGATTCAAGAAGGAAGAATGAAGCAGTACGTTACTGCTTTATCATCTGTTCCACAGTCAATCGCAATATACACAGACTCAAGAGGAACTCAGGGAAGAGTCAGAGGAAATAGAAGATACGGTGACTATTGGCAAGCAAAAGATGAAAATGGATGGAAATATTACGACTACATAAAAGAAAAAGATTTTAACTTAGACTATCCTAACTCAATAGAGAATGTGGCTAATCCCATGGGTTTTTCAAAGTTTTTAGACTCGAATGGAAACTGGTTGAAGAATCCCATTAGGCCCGATCAAGCAAAGCTTGGAGATTGGACTGAATTATGAACCAACAAATTACGAAAGAAAGTCTAGAAGAATTCAACAAATTTCTTAAAACAAAAGTAGAAACTTTTGAAGACATATTTGAAAATTCTATAGACGCAAAGAAGATTTCTTATCAAACTTCTGAGTTGGGTACAGACTGGACTTATGCTATGATGCATCTTGTCGCCCAACGAGTTCTGTTAGAAATAAGACAAAATTTTGAAGGGTCAAAACTCTTAGACGTGGCAAGTCAGTTTTCTTTCATAAGTTTTGCAGCTTCATTTTATGAAGTGGTATACATTGAGGCTCGAAACACGAGTACACAAATTAGCTGTGAAAATGTGTGCAAACTGACAGGGGTTAGTTGTGAAGCGCAGAATATGCCATTTGATAATGAATCTTTTGATGTTATTACTTCTTTACATGCAATTGAACACTTTGGCTTAGGAAGATATGGAGACACTTTGGACTACCATGGTGACCAAAAAGGTTTGATAGAATTTGGTAGAGTACTTAAGAATGGAGGTCACATGGTCTTAGGAGTACCAGCTGCAGTAAAATCTAAGATAGAATACAACTCACAAAGAGTGTATAAGCCTGAAGATTTTGACAAGTTAGTTGAAAGCAAAGGTCTGAAAAAAGTGAACGGATTCGTAGTCTATCCACCAGGCTCTAGAAGAGACGGATTGACAGTAGGAAGAACGGAAAGTCTGAACGAATGGCCACAACATTACACACCACCAGTTTATCTGTCTGTCTTTAAGAAATAGAGAATAATGTTATGGGAAGACTTAGTGCTGAATTTTTAGAAGAAAAAATGGCTTATCTTGTTTTAATAGATGTTGTTTGCTGCATCTCTTTGTTGCCAGTCTAAGAATATTTCTTCCAAAGTTTCCAATGATAAAAGATTATCAAATAATTATTGCATCCTTGATTTCCAACATAGAATTAACAGGTTATTCTATGGTGACTCCACAAAGTTGCAAGTCATGGTCTTCTATTGATTTTATAGATAGAGTTCTCATTTTAGACGGTCAGTCTCTTGATAAGACCTCTTCACTTATAAAAGAAGTGGCACCCAAGTGCGAGATTGTAAGAAGCAAGATTGAGTGGAGACCAGACGTATGGACATGGGAAATACTTGAATTTATAGAGAACGAAATAGTAGAGTCTGTAAACGAAATAGAACATCAGAACAAAATTCTGATTACTGTTTCCTCTGACAATATATTCACAAAGAACTCTGTAGATGACTTAAGAAATGCATGCATTAGTCTTATAGAATCCAAAGACGAAGATTTCATTAACCTGACTTTTAGAAAAGCGATAACGAAAAAATATGTTTCTAACATGTATCCGATCATTAAGGGTTGGCACGTTTCTTCAATAAGCAAGTTTAGAGAAGGAATACATTGGAAGAAAGTAAAAAGAGGAGAACTAGGAATAGAGACTAGTCGACCAATAAATCAGCTAATGTATAACTTTAAGTACTGTCCAATTAGCTACGATATGTTTGGATTCTCTAAAGAAAATTTAATACAAAAGATCGAAAGACACCCTGACTTTTCTGGTAAGAAAAAGCCTACACACGACGATTATATTGAGAGATATTGGCTTAAAAAACTAAACAGTTTAGGGATAAAAAATATTGAGTTGCATCAGCATCCCCAAGAAGCTAGAGCATTCATAGAAAAAATTGATTATAGACAATTTGGACATGACCTCTTTGGACATGTAGATACGGTGAGAGTCAAATGAAGTTATCTTTTAGTGATCTATACAGCTTTAACAAGCCATTTGAAGAAGATTTTCTGACCGACGTTAGAGAGATTTTTAGGGACAGCAGCTTTGTAGGCGGGAAGTTTATAGAAAAATTTGAAAGAACATTTTCTGAGACTACAAGGAACAAGTATTGCGTATCAACTTCTTCAGGAACCGATTCTCTGTCGGTAATACTAAGATCACTTGAAATACACCCAGAAAAGGGAGTGATATATTATCCAGCGAATACTTTTATTGGTTCTATACTAGGAGCTCTTCAACTTGGTTACAAGTGCAAACCATATGATGTAAGTTTAAAAACTTTTAATGCAGACGAAGAAACTTTTTCTTCTATCGGAGATGATGCTTCTGTAGTAATTGCTGTACATCTGTACGGTTATGGATTAAAACACATAGAAAAGCTAAAAGAGATATGTGAAAAGAAAAATGCGGTTTTACTGGAAGATTGCTCTCAAGCCCACTTCCAAGAAATAAAAGACAAACAAGTTTCAAACTTTGGTAAAGCATCTTTTTATTCGATGTATCCCGGGAAAAACTTTGGAGCAGCTGGCCAGGCCGGAGCTGTTTGTACTGATGATGAAGATCTGGTTGTAAGAATGAAGGCAGTAAGAAATTACGGTGCTCCGAAAAAGTATGAGCATACATTCAAAGGATTCAACTACAGAATGGATTCGATACAGGCAGCTTTTCTATGCAGAAAATTCCCGGTAATGGTCGAAGAAATTGAAAAAAGAAGAGAGATTGCTACAAGCTTGCTTTCTGGTATAGTGAACCCACAGGTCTCTCTTATGCAAATTTCTCCCGAAGAAAGTGTTTGGCACCTTTTCCCAGTTTATACTGAAAAAAGAGACCAATTGATTAGACATCTTGATGATAAAAAAATTGAGACTGTCATACACTACCCCAAGAATTGTCATCATTTTAGCTGTTGGTCAAATCAGATATTGGCTGGGTCGACTAGTAATGCTGACACTTTATCGTCAGGTATTTTAAGTCTTCCGTGTCACGGAGCAATGAGCAAAGATCAAGTAAATTATCTAATAGAGGCAATAAATGAATTTGGTAAATAACCCAGAAAAAACTTTGCTTATCGGACACGGTTACTGGGGTAAGATTATTGAAAAGAATCTTAAAAATAGACCTGTTATTTTTGACATTTCCAAAAATTCAAAAGAAAGTCTTGATGATCTGATCAAAGAGTGCAGTCATGTAATTATTTCAACGCCGGCTTCAACTCATTTTGAGATAGTCAACAAAGCTCTAGATAACAACTGTAGAATTTTTTGTGAAAAACCTCTCACATTAACTCTTGAAGAAGCTACTTTTCTTTACGAGAAAGCAAGCAAACTTCAAAAATCTTTTTATGTTGATTGGATCTTTTTGTGTAACCCTGTCATTAAGTTCATTAAAGATTTAATAGAAGAAAACAAAATTGGTAAATTGAAGTATGCAACAATGAATAGACTAAATCTTGGACCCATAAGAAATGACGTTAACGCAAGATTTGATTTGTCGTCACATGATTTGTCAATCCTTGTACATTTTTTAGGAAATGATATTAGCGTCACTCACCATGATCTTTATCAAAAAGATGAAATTTTAGCAGGAACTAGTTGTTCTCATGTCAAATGGAAAGAGGGTGAAGGAATAATAAATACGAGCTGGAATTATCCAGTTAAAGACAGAACTTGCATTTTTAGTTTTGAAAATTGTACTTTTCATTGGGATGATGCAAAATCAATAGCAGTCATGAATGGAACAAACGTAAATTTTGATAACAGTTCAACGCCTTTGCAAAACTCTCTAAATGTTTTTTTTGAAAATAGCTATAATTTTGAAGAGAATAAAAGAGTCACTCTACAAGTCGCAAGATTGCTAAAATCATAATAGACAGAAGAACATCAATTGTCTTGTATATAATTGTCAATATATGAACATTCATCCAACAGCTATCATTGAAGACACTGTCCTTTTAGATGAAAATGTAAAAGTTGGTCCTTTTTCTGTAATAACAGGAAAGGTAAAAATTGGAAAAGGAACAACGATATATTCACACTGCACAATAGGCGGTCCGGGAGAATATCCTACTAAAAGCATGTCTGACATACAAGACAATGTGGGCGTAGTAATAGGTGAAAATTGTGTCATAAGAGAGTCTGTGAACATTAATGCGGCAACAATAAGAAATGAAAGCACGATAATTGGTAATAATTGCTACATCATGACCAAGTCTCATATAGGTCATGATGTTATTCTTGAAGATAACGTTGTAATATGCAGCTGCGCTGTTCTAGGCGGATACACAAAAATAGGAAGAATGACTTACGTAGGTCTTAATTCCTCTATTCATCAGCGTTCTGTTGTAGGTAGATACTGCATAATTGGTGCTCAATCTTTTTTCAAAGGAGAAAGCCCAGATGGAATTACATGGGTAGGTATACCTGCCTTACCAAAGAAGGTAAATTCTTTTAATCTGGATAAGAACTTAAAAGATGAAGTACAGAAGATGGATATCGTAAAGAAAGCTGAAATTTATATCAAAAATTTTCTTCAATATGACAACAATTGTCGTTGAGCACTTAATGAAAGTTAACTAGGGCATGATCTTAAATAATTCAATAGCAGTAATTGGTCAAGGTTTTGTTGGTGGATCATTAACAACCGTCTTTTCTGAGCACGGTTTTCGTGTATACGCATACGATAAGTCAGGAAAGTATGTTAAGGGAGCCTTACCTAACAATGGAGACTCAAATTACCCAGCATCAATTTCAGAATTGATAAGAGGAAATGAAAATGGATGCATACAAGATTTTTCTGGCATATACTTCGTATGTGTGCCTACACCCATGTATGAAGATGGATCTGCTGATTTAAGTATTGTTGAAAGCGTTCTTGACGAATTAGCTTCGATCCCAGGAAAAAGGATAGCAGTAGTCAAGTCTACAGTCCCTCCTGGATCTACAGAAAGATGGAATAAGAAATACGAATCCTCTGGTCTTCGTGTAGTTTTTAACCCAGAGTTCCTCACAGAGGCAAATGCCCTTGATGACATGAGGAATCAAAATAGAATTATCCTTGGAGGACCTCGACCATGGATCAACACTGTGAAGCAAGTGTTTCAATCAGCATTCCCAAAAGTACCTATAGTCAAGACTTCATCTACAACGGCCGAGATGGTAAAGTATCTCACTAATAATTTTCTCACCGTAAAAGTATCGTTTGCTAATGAAATGGCACAGATATGTGAAGCTCTTGATAGATCTGGTCTAAATGTAGATTACGATAAAGTAGTTGAATATGCTAAGTACGATAAACGTCTAGGTGAAAGTCACTGGAGCGTACCAGGACCTGACGGAGATCGTGGTTTTGGTGGTCACTGTTTCCCAAAAGACATCAACGCAATGATTAGCGTGGCTCAAGAACATGATGTTGATTCAAAAATTCTTAAGGCAGCTTGGAATAAGAATAGGGAAGTAAGAAAGAACCTTGACTGGGAAAATCAAGTGGGACGTGCTGTATCGAAGAAGGCTTTAAAGTGAGAAAAATTTTTTTAGACTGTGGCACGAATCTGGGACAAGGATTTGAGGAGTTCATAAAGCTAGGCAAAATAACAAACGAAGTTGAAGTCCACTGTTTTGAACCTAATCCTTACTGTGAAATGAATGTTGAAAAATTAAAAGTCATAGCTTCAAAACACGGAGTAAGACCACTAATACAATTTCATGATGCTGCCGTCTTCAATAAAGATAGTGATGCTTTAATAGTAGTCGAGAATAAAGACAAGACTGGACAGGGTGTCTGCATTACTGGCATAGGCAACATAAGCACTTCTCTTTTTGGTTTAAGAGGAGGTCATTCTGTAAAGATAAAAACTATGAGACTTTCTAAGTTTATAGAAGACTTAAATCTAAGTGTCGACGATGAGATTAGAATTAAGTTGGATATTGAGGGATCTGAATTTGTAGTATTGCAAGACATGCTTGAAAATAAAAAATCACTTGAAAATTTACGTGAAATTTGGGTTGAATGGCATGAAAGACTTTTTCCTCTAGATAACATGAAAGAAAAGAGAATAAAGTTGACAAATAGCTACGTAAATCTTGGAATCGTGATATCAAACTGGTACTGACCGTAATAGTGCATTGAATGTCAATATGAACTGTTGATACTTGCTGTGGTACTATAGTGTAGATGACTAAAGAATTAGAAAATCTTCCTACAGGTAAACCCCATGTTTCTTTTTCAGAGGTGAAGACCTGGAAGGATTGCTCCTATAGACACCACCTCACTCACGTGAAGAAGATTGATTTCTTTAAACCTTCGCCTATTCTAGAGTTCGGAACAGCAGTTCACGCTTCCTGCGAAAAGTATTTGCTCACTCGCGAGATGGACGTGAAGTTGTGTCACGATGCACTAGACGAGGCGTGGACCAAACACAGTAGTCAAGAAGAATTCTCAGAAAAGGCATTAAAGGTTGCCAAGACTGAGTCAGAAGCAATTCTCTCGGAGGTTCCTGCCTTCCTTGACAGGGAGTTTCCGGAGTGGACTGTTGTGGATGCGGAGCACGCCCTGTACGAATCAGTGGAGGGTCATCCCCATGCATTCAAAGGCTTCATCGATGGCGTTATCAAGTGCAAAGGTAAGCGAGGAGAAGATCTCTACTGGATCATCGACTGGAAGACCTCCGCGAACGGTTGGCGCCGTGAGAA
>Ga0129333_10001225_pt1 | contig 23008 bp, 35 predicted proteins | sample CPB6_08_DNA_FD_94474 | JGI IMG/M metagenome (GOLD analysis project Ga0129333, IMG submission 94474) | Freshwater to marine salinity gradient microbial communities from Chesapeake Bay, USA - CPBay_Sum_0.6_0.8_DNA | ecosystem: Environmental > Aquatic > Marine > Coastal | place: USA: Chesapeake...
GAGGTGACCGCATGATCCCGCACGATTACGACGAACGCCCCGAGCGCGACCCGTGCGACGACCCCGAAGCGTGGGAGCCGATCCGGGACAGCTACGAAACGAGCGGGATCGCATTCATGTCCAGGCCCGAATGGGCCGAGCGCCTCCGGACCCTGGGAGCGCTGACCTACACCGCGACGCCCGATGATCCGGACGCCCTGCCGTTCTAACACTACGCGACCCTATCCAGAGGACAACACCATGCACAGCTTCTACCTGACCTTCGACTACACCGACACGACCGACGCCGACGGCGAGCCTATTGAGAGCGACAGCACCGCGTGGCGGCTGTTCCTCGCCGAGCTAGGGCGCGCCGTCGCCTGCTGGGACGACGTGATCGGCTTCATGCCGGTGCGCTGGTTCGAGTCTCGCCGCCGCTGCGTTGTCCGGTTCACCGTGCCGGCGGAGCTGCCGCAGGCCGAGGCGGTCGACGCGGCACAGCGCTACCTGTACGACATCGGCTGGCTGCACGGCTCGTTCGTCTACGGTGCTGAGCGCGCCTACCGCGTGCGCGTCGAGACGGAAGTGCTCGTCTACGCGGTCGACGAGGACACGGCCCGCGGCGTCGCCGAGGCCACGACCGGCGTTCACTCCGTTATCCGCACCCTCTAGTGCTAACTACGCAAACCCGGCCTGAAGCCGAGCCTACACCATAACCGAGGACACGTCTATGTTTATCTGCACGAATGATCGCTATACGCCGACCGAGGACAGCTTTAACAGCGTCGACGCGTTCGTGGATATGTGCCGGGCCTGCTTCGGCGAAGCGCCCGAGCTGACCGCCCGCAACGGCGGGAACGAGTACACGGACAGCACCGGCGCCGTGGTGCTCCGGCGCGTCTTCGACATGAGCCCGTACACCTCGGGCGGGGCACAGCTCCGCTGGGAGTCGATCCGGTTCGAGGACTACGCCAACGAGGCATCCCTGAACGCCGCGAACATGCGCGACGCAGGCAACTACGCCGAGGCCGCGCGCACGTTCGAGCGCGCCGCGCTGCACGCCCTCCGGGCCGCGAACGCACGGTACGAAGCCTCCGGCCTGGACGGAGCGCACGCCGACGACGTGAGCATTGCCGCGCTGCTGATCCGGGACGCCCGCACCTACGCCGACCTCGCGCGCCGCGCCCTCGCGTCTGTCTGACTCACTCCGGGCCACGCAGGGGGCACGGAGAACAGGTGCCCCGAATTCTGGTTGACACGCTACACCGCAACGGTATATGTTTGAGACAGGAGGCAGCCATGATCATGTACGAAGTCAGTAAAGTCATCGCAGTATTCGACGAGGCCGAATCGCGCACACAGCCGATCCTGCTGTTCGTCGACGACATGGTCACCGAGATCCTACGCAACATCGTGCACGGCAGCGCCGAGGTTAGGTGGAGTTCGGACTACGAAGGCGTGCTGTGCTCGGGCTACGCGCGGCCCGAGGACGTGGCTGCGCTGCGCGATGCCGCGTACGTAGCCGAGCACGAGATGGCGACACCGCAGCTCGAAGAGGCGGCCACGCTGCGCGAGCTGGCGGATGAACTAGAACTCGGGCTGCGCTTCAGCATCGTCAAGGCCGAGCACGCTTGGGCCTACTACACCGCCTGAGGAGGTCCGACATGAGCACCAACGAATACGTACGCATTGTCGCCGAGGCGCACCTCGACCTGATCCGAGTCGGAATCCGGGGCGTCGAGGCCGCCGCCGCGAAGGGCGGCCAGGAGGCCGTCGTCTACGGGTGGAACGACGGATACCTGTTCGCCGCGCGCGAGGCCGAGCGCGCCCTCGCGGCGGTCATCGCGAAGCTCGCCGAGGCCGAGTCCGGCGCCGGAGCGGACGCCGCATGATCGAGGCGCTCTTCGTGATCGGTTCGTGGGCCGGTCCCGTGATCTGGATACTGTGCGCCGCCATCGTCGCGGGCATCCTCGCAACGCCCGATCCGGGCCGCCGCCGGCACAACTCGAAGGAGGACTGAATGACCGACACCCCCTACACCGTCACGTTGCGCGTGGCGCCGGGCACCCGGCAAGCGCGGATCACGCTCACCTCTCCAGACGCGCCCGAGGGGCTGTCCGTCGCGCGCCCCGGCATGTCCGAGGCGCACGCGATTACCAACGCCCTGCGCGGCATGGCGGACCTGCTCGACAGCGCCCGCCGGCAGCGTCTGCGCGAGGCCAACGCCACGCAGTGGGTCCGGCTCAGCATCGACGTGGACGTCGAGGTCATGGCCGCCGACGTGGAACTGGCGCGGCAGCGCGAAGACGCCGCCCAGTCCGGTGACATGGCCGCCGCGCGGGACATCATGAACCTGGCGCTCGAATGGCTGGGCACCGCCATGTACGACAAGGACTCCCGGGACTGGCAGTCGTTCGACTGGGCCCTCGTGGAGGACTGCGACCCCGACGACTTTCCGGAGGCATGATGCTGCTCCCACCGCCGGCCGAGGTCACCTTCGACTACACCAACTGGAAGGGGGAGCGCCGTCTCCGGCGCGTCCTGCCCCGCGAGCTGTGGTTCGGGGCCACCAACTACCACCCCGATCCTCAGTGGTTCATCCGGGCCGTCGACCTGGAGAAGAACGCCGTGCGCGACTTCGCGCTGCTCGACATCCACGGAGTCCGGTAGTTGAAACGGGGCGCCGACACCATGCCGACGCCCCGTCCGTCCGCTTTCCACCAGCAGAATAACACGACCACCGACAGGAGGCAGCCATGAGCAACCACGCACCGCAGACCGGGATGGACTTCATCCAGCACCGACAGATCATCGAAGCGCTCGAAGCGCAGACCAAAGAGATCACGCGCATCCACACGCTGATCTCGCGGGTCGTCTTCTACTCCGCCCTCGCGTCTATCTTCGTGATGATGGCGCGCTGCGCCGCGAACTGACCCGCCGAGCGCCCCCGGACGACGAGGTCACGGGGGCGCTACCGCGCGTCGGGCAGTCTCAGCAGGCACAGCTCCGCCGGTCAGGGGTGTCCACCCTTCCGGCTACCTGCCGTCTCGCGGCAAGGTCCACTATCCCGTGACGCGCTTCGCTGCAACGATCTGCGCGAGGCGCTCGTCGAAGTCGACGTCCACCTTGATGGCCGTCTCGACCGTCGTCGTGGACTTCTGAACCTCGACCAGGCCGCACCGGTCGAGGACCAGCTCGGCCGCCTTCAGGCGGTCCTTCGGCGTTACTGAATCGTCATTCATCAGGTCCACGAGCGTGGACAGGGCGGCCTCAGCAGCGTCCTCCAGCTCCTGCCCGAGGCTCTTGCGCCGCAGGTCGCGCCCGCGTTCGATGGCGCCCTTGATGGACGGGTCGTCGGCCCACTGCCACACGATGTGCGGCCGCAGCTTGAGCCGCCGCGACACGTCGCGCACAGTGTAGCCCGCGGTCAGGAGCTGGGTGGCGATGGCCCGCACCTCAGGGTCGCCCGCGAACCGCGCCTGGTCCGCGAGCATCTCGACCACTTCCTGCTCCGCGGCGGGCCGCACGAGCGTGACCTTCGCCACCGGCTGGATCGTGACGGAGGGTGCGATGGCAGGGATGCGAACGACCGGGCGACCTTCGTCGCCTCCGTCGGTCCCACCGTCAAGGTCGTCGTCTTCGTCGTCGTGCATGCGGCCTAACATAACCGCAGCGTCAAGCTACGCGCAACGGTTGTGCAGTCGCGCGGTTTATGCTATCATCGAGGAGCCCGGGGCTACGCTAAGAAGAGGCGCGCGGCAACGTGGCGTAGTAGCATTCCCACTCCCGAATCGGTACGAAGCCCACGTACTCGCGCCCATCGGCGGTCCGCGTGTACCAGACGTGCCGGGACGTGCGCCGCACCTCCCGATACAGCTCGCGGGTGGCGGGCGAGAAGTAGACCTCCTCGCCCCGCGCGTTCGGGCCGCTCATGCCTTCGAGGCGAGCGTGTACCCGCGCTTCTTCCGGACCTCGACGAGCCGACGTGCACGGCCGTGCGCCACGCGAACGTGGAGCCAGCAGTACACGCCAGGCACGCCCTCGACCTTGAACGACGCCGGGATCTGGCACGAGATGCGCCCGACCGCGTGCAGCAGGTGTGAGCATGTACGGTGCGGCTTCCCCTTCGCAGGCTTGTACGGGTGCGTCGTCTCCGGCAGAGGCGGACGCGTGTCCTCGTACGGTGCCTGCGTCAGCGAGCGCAGCCGCGTCCAGAAGGACCGGGCGGCCGCCGTCGGGTAGCTCTCCAGCACCTTCATGGCCGCGCGCACCATGCCGACGGTGACCGTCATGTCCAGCAGGACGGCCCCGCTGATCAGCGCGAGCGCGTCGCCCGCCTCGCGCGACCAGAAGAGGCAGCGCGAGGCAGTGGCCGGGTGGATGTTGACCTCCCAGTCGTCGGGCAGGTCGTACTTCTCGTTCCGCAGACGCGCTCGGTTAGGCCGGACCACGGTGGATCTCCATGTCGTCCTCGGCCACCTGAGAGTCGATGACCGTGCGGCTGATACGGTACACGCGCATCGGCGCCCCGTGGATGCGGGCCACCTCGGACCGGGACTTCACGCTGCTGTTGCTGTTCTGCGTCTTCCGGACGCCGCCGAGCAGCCAGCCGCGGTCCGCCCAGCGGTCGAGGATCTCCTCGACGTGGTAGCCGATGGGCTCCAGCACCTCGCGCAGGACGGTGGGCAGGAGCGCGATGTACTCCCAGTCCTCGCCGCGCGTCCACGACCCGGCCCAGCCCTTCGCCGGGACGATGGGCGACCCGCCCGAGGTCGTCTCGTGGCGGCCCCAGAAGCGGCCCTGGTTCGCCGTGCACCACGACACCATCTCGATGAGCGCCGCGAGCGGCCGGTCCTGGTCGGCCTCGATGCGGTAGATCGCGTCAATGGCGAACGCCATCGGGTCCTCGTCAGGCATGGGAACACCCAGCTCGTGGACGATGGTCGATGCAACGTGCAGCGTCGCCAAGTTGCCCGCATGCCGTCGGGTGACAGGCGTCCGCGCAATCTGCGCGTACTGGTCCCGTGTCTCCTTCCAGATGCGACGCAACGCGTCGTGCTGCTCAGCGATGCTGATGAGGTAGTGTATCACGCGACGGCCGAGATGACCATAGTCGGTCTGAAGCCGAAGCGTGATTTCTTCCGCCGCTTTCCCGCTCTCGGCCACCCCGGATCCCATGGGCTTGCCGGTCACCGGGAGCACGCGTGCACGGGTGCCGCCGTCCTGCGAGAACGACACCGCGGACGACTCGCCGGACATGAGCATGACCGTGCGCCACGAGGCCGTCTGCCGCGCGCCGCCGATGGACCCACGCCCTCGGCCCTGCCCGTTCGCGAAGTCGTACACCACGTCGCGCACGACCTTGGTGTCCTTCGCCCGCTTCGTCTCGTCGAGGATGACCGGCAGGTTGCTCAGGAACCCGGACAGCCGCTCGATGTAGACCTTGGTGCTGTCCCACGAGTACATCGCCGTGGGCGCGCTGTCGGCCGGGCGGCCCCAGACGCTGGCCGCCACGCGCATCGCCGTGGTCTTGCCGCTCGACGTCTCCCCGTTGAAGTCCATGATGAACGACGGGGCGTTGAAGATTTCCAAGAGCGGCGCGGCCGCGCTGGCGTAGAGCGCCAGCCACATGGGCGTGTAGGGCGCCATGATCTCCATGGTCGCGCACCACTCTTCCCACGTACCGCTCGGCTTCCAGCCTTCGAGGACCTGCTCCATGCCCTCGGGCGGCACCAGCTCCACGCCGCCCTCCTCGATGGACTCCAGCGCGTAGAAGATTTCCGGCAGCAGGAAGCCGCTCACGCCGCCCTGCTTGATCCAGCCCATGCGGTGCGCCGCCTGGTGCGCGATCAGCCGGTGCATGTTCTCCGCCTCGAAGTCGCCCAGCCACTCGACGAGGTTCGACGCGGAGTTGCTGGTGACCGGCACCTCCAAGTCGGCGAGGCCCACGAGCTTCTGGCTGTTCAGCAGCACGCCGCGGTCGATGGCCCGCATCGTCCAGCCCGCGGGCGTGCGCCACATGAGGAGCCGCTTGGCCCCGCCCGTGAGCACGTCGTGCGTGCGCCCGACGATGAACACCGGGGCCGCAGCGATGCGCGCGCTGTTCGTCCCGCCGTCCTGCGCCACGCTCAGCTTGAACACCCCGGAGGCGTCCATGATGTAGCCTCGTGGAACACGCAGGCTGTCCAGCACCCCCGGCTCGACGAGCTGGGGAGGCGGGGCCGCGGGCCCGAGCGCCATCGACACGGACACCAACGAGGTGTCGTTCACCACGCCGATGGCCTTGTCCATGCGCGCCTTGCGCTTGTCGGAGACGATGCGCCGGAGCGCCGCGCGCAGCGTGCGCGCCCGGGTGGCCTGGCCGGGGAGCAGCTCGATGACGGACAGCATGCCCGCCACTTGGCTCTCGTTCGCCACCCACGCGTCCGCGATGAGGTCAAGCGCGTCGGCGCGCTGGAGCGCCGCCCACGCCGCGAGGTGGTTGCTCTTCTCTCCGGAGGAGAGCTGGCTCTGGAGCGTCCGCAGGATGTCGAGGCCGGGCTCTTCGGCAGCCGTCCCGCCCTCGTCGTTCTCGACGTGGATGTCGTTCTCGTCGTCGTTGTTCATGCCCGATCCCGGAGGTAGAGGTGGCCGCGTGGGACGAAGTAGCCCTCGCCGCGGAGCTTGACGATGGCGAAGTTGATGTAGGACTTGCTGAACGGGACCGAGGCCGCGAGCGTCTCCAGCGTGGCGCATGGACCGTCCGACCGCCATGCCTCGACCACGGTGCCGATGACCGCATCGTAGCAGGATGCGAAGCGGTCCTCGGTGATCAACGACGCAGCATGCAGCGCACGCGCCGTCGGCACGATGCCGTCCGCCACGATGCCCCGTCGACGCAGCTCCGCCACGTACGCCTTGGCGTCACGGTCCTGCATCCGCAGGATGTCCGCCAGGTCGTAGACGGTGGTCGTCTCCTCGATGGTCTGGCGGTCTTGCAGCACGTCGACCATCACCTCGATGACGTCCTCGCGCGGAACGAACGCCCCGCGCGGGATGCTCTTGCGCGGCTTCCGCTCCTGCTTCGGGTACGTGACCCCGATGCGCTCGCAGTAGCGCACGAGCCGCATGTACAAGCAGCGCGTGCTGTTGGCGTCCGCGGGCATGCCGAGCGCCTCAGCGATCTCACCGAACTCCTTGCCTTCCATCCGCATGCTGTAGATGCGCTCCAGTTGCATGTCGCGCGAACTGTCCGCCCGGTGCGCCTGAGCGGGGTCGTACCCGTTCAGCCGCAGCCGCTTGTGGATGTTGTTCACCGAGCAGTTCTGCTGCGCGGCGATGGTCCTCACGTCCATCCCCGAGCGGAGCTGTTCCCAGACCCGTTCGAGGCGCTTCATCGTCCACGGCTTGCCGGGCGCGGTCATCGCTTCCACCAGTCGGTGAAGCTGCCCGTCGTGATCTGGTAGTACGCGGACGTGTAGGCGTGCTCGATACCGAGCAGGTACGCGGCGTAGTCCGCGTTGCCGCGGAGCCGGGCCTCCAGCTCCTGCTCGTGCGCCATCTTCGCGCGCCGCACGCACTCGTTCACGATGTGCTGGACCGTCATGCTCTTCTCATTCGTAGTCACGAACCACCTCCTCCCATGCCGCGGAGTCGAGAGACAGGATGATCTGCCGGAGCGCGCTGCGAGCAGCGTTGATCCGGTCCTCGTGGGCGATGCGGAGCGCGCTCTGGATGTCCCGCGCGACGCGAGACTCGTAGCGCCCCTCCTCCTTCAACTGGAACCAGTCGATGTAGTCGCTGTTGGTCAGCGCTTCGACGACGACGCGCTCCAGCTCGCTGAGCTTCGCCTCGAACTGCTCGTACTTCTCGTGCTTGTCCATCACGCCCCCTCGGCCGGAGCGGGGATGCCGCCCGCGATGATCAGGCCAGCGCGGTCCTTGTCGAGCGCGCTGATCTGGCCGTTGCTGTACCCGAGCGCCTTGAGCATGGCCCACATGCTGGGGCTCGGCACGAACACCGAGAACGCGCCCGCGGGCTTCGGCACCTCGACGGTCGGCGGGACGATGACATCGGGGACGACCACGTCCTCGTCGGCGTCCTTGCTCAGCTCGATGACGGTCCAGCCCTTCGGCACCTTCTTGGGCTTCGTCGGCGTGCCGATGACCACCTGGCCGTCGAAGTTACACCAAGAGCTCAGCACCTTGCTCAGGGTGTCGGCGTCCCAGCCGCGGTCCTCGGGCATGACGAGCACCGGCCGGTCAGCCGGGGTCCCCGCCGCGAGCGCCATGGCGATGGCGCACGTCACCGTGGCCCACTCGGCCCCGGACAGCGCGGCACGCAGGCGGCGGTCGGTGACCAGCCCGAGGCGGAACACCTCCTTGCCGTTGTCCTCCAGCATGAGGCCGAACGTCCAGCCCGCGGGCATGAACGCCTGCACGCGCGCCACGAACGTGTCGACCACCCGCTTGAGCAGGCCGCCCACGATGTTCTCCAGCTCCTTCTTCATGGCCTTGTACGTCTCGGACTCGCGGGTCATCTCCGCGACGGTGTCGCGGGCGCGCTTGAGGCTGGTCCACTTGTCGGACGTGGAGCGCAGCGCGAGGTAGCGGTCCTGCGCGGCGATGGCCTCAGCCTGGAGCGCGTGCACGTCCGCGTCGACGAGGCTCGTGTCGAGCGCCGCCACCTCCTGCACCAGCTCGTTGATGCGCCGCTGGATGCCGTCGTAGTCGGGCATCACGGGAGCGGGCACGGGCGCCGGGAGCGCGCTCAGCGTGTCCGCGTAGAACTGCGCGCACGCCGTCAGGTGCGGCGTCCCCACCGAGCTGGAGCACAGCGGGCACGAGGACAGCCCCCGCGCGACCGCGATGCGCCCCGCCGTCGCCATGCCTGCGTAGAACTCGCGCTCCTGCGCGTCGACCTGCACGGGCGCCTGTGGGCGCGGCGCCGAGAGCTGCTCGCGCAGCCCGGTGATCTTCGAGAGCAGGGCCGCGTGCTGCGCCTGCGTGCTCTGCACCCGGCTCAGCCGCATGGCCAGCTCGCCCGACACCCGACGGGCCGTCTCAAGGTCCTGCTCCGTCGGCGCCTCGTCGAGGTCCTGCGTCATGCCCGAGAGCAGCGTCTCCGCGCCACCGGCTTCCTTCGACGCGTCGCGCTGGCGCTTGCCCGCGTACTCCAGCGTGGCGAGGAGCGCCTCGACCGGCGTCTTGCCGCGACCCACCGAGCCGCTGATGTCCTTGTACTTCGCCTGGTAGATGGCCGGGACCATCTCCTCGACGTCGCTCGCACGCACATCCGTCGCGGCCCACGCGAGGAACGCCTTGCGCGCCGTGGCCGCGCTGCCCTCCAGCACCTCGCGCACCGCGTGCAGCGGGACGAACGCCTCGCCCGGCATGTCGTGCGCGGGGCGCCCGCTGTCCTTGGCGATGAACACGTAGTCCTCGCCGCTGTTGAGCTTCGCATGGATGGAGAGACGCTCGGCGCTCACCATGCTCATGAGCAGGCCGTTGTCGCGCACGCCGTCGCGCCCGACGAGGTCGTCGGCGCTGCCGAGCAGCGCGAGCTGGAGGCTCTGCTGGATGGCAGACTTCCCGCTCCCGTTCGGCCCGATGATCAGCGTCTTGGCGCCGAGGTCAACGGTGCGCGGACGCCCGTCGATGGTCTTGAGGTTGGAGACGAGCCGCTCGACATGAGGGCGCGCTGCGTTGGTGGTCTTCTTCGGCATGAGGCACTCCAAGGAAAGGCGCCCGGTGGGCAGGGTCAGAGACAGGAATTCTGCCCCACCGCACCGGACGACTACCTCTTAGTGTATCAGTACCGCAACGTCAAGTGTGAATCGTATACTTCGTGTACGGCGTGCAGATGCCCTGGTCCAGCGAGCATTCCAAGCAGTCGGTCAGCTCAGACGTGCCCGTATCTGCGGCGTTGACGTGCATGGTCGTATGCACCCGGAGCGCGTGCCCACAACGCGAACAAGCGATGTCCCGCTCTGCGCCTTCTTCATCGCGCACGGGGGCCACGGGCGTCTCCGTAACGGGTAGACCGGCTGCTGTCAAACGCTTGTGCATCGACCAGTATGCGGCGCGCATCTGCCGGTTCTCCTCGCGCACCGTCTCCAAGGCGAGCGCCGCTTCGGCCAAGAGGTGCCGGATCTGTGTCTTCTCCTCGGACCGATGCACATGCCACCACTTGATTCGGCGCAGAAGCATCTGCGTCTTGTCGATGGCCGGACAGGTGTGGCCGGGCGGCTTCGGCCGCGGAGCTTCGGCGGCGTAGCTGCACGGGCCGCAGTTGCAGGGGGGCAGCTCGCTCATCGGGGCGCCGCCTCGAACGCGGCGACGAGGGCTTCGGCCTCGCTGTTGCCGAGCCCTTTCCACAGAATCGTCGCGTTCCAGCTACGAACGATCCACTCCTCCGCGTCGTGGTCGAAGGCTACGCCGAGCAGCGGCAGCCCCCATGCCTCGCGCACGCACGCGAGCAGGATGCCCATCGACGCAGGCTGCCGGAGGTCCGGCACGTCTACTCCAGGGTTCCACCGCCAGAGGAGCGAGTCGTCCCACGTCCGGCCCTGCATGTCCTTCAGACCCGGCATCGGGCGGAAGTGCTTACAGGCGGAGAGGCGCTTGCCCAGCGCGGTCGCTTCTTCTTCGGTCATTCGTCCCCCTCGCTGCGGTGCTCGCCACGTTCAATACGTTCAGCCAGGCTGAGGATGTCTGTCTCGCTGGGGCCGAACGGTCCCGGGTCGAACGTCTTCAACATCCTTACCGCAGCGGTTCTATCCTCGACCAGTTCTTCGGTCAAGCCGATGACGGTCGAACGCAGGCGCTCCACCTCTGCCACCAAGTTCTTCACGTCCCCGAGGGCTGCGTAGAAGGCAGGGTCGTCGCCCTTGAAGTCCATGTACGCGTTTCGGATGCGCGCCTTGATGGCGATGAGGTCAATCACGACTTCTCCTCGTTGCGGTGCTCGCCGCGTTCGATGCTGTCGGCAGCGACGGCCAAGTTGCCTCCCCACGCGTGCAGCCACGCCACTACGGCGGCGCGCTCGTCCTCGCATCCATCCGAGTGTCCCTGCCGATAGCCGTCCTCGCCTTCGCGCAGCCGCTCCACCTCCGCGACCAGAGCGGCGATGTCGCCGGGTGCGTGGGCTATCAGCACCGCGTCCGCGCGCCCCGTCCGCGCTACGATCTCAATCGGGTAACCATAAGCCTGGGCCTCAACGCCGCGCCGACTTTCATCCACCCACCACGGGCCGGGGGTCGCTGCGGCCAGCCGCGCCTTGATGGCTTCGAGGTCGATCATGGCTTCTCCTCGTGGCGGTGCTCGCCGCGTTCGATGGCTTGGCAGACAAGCCATACACCCATGCTTGCTTCTGTCCTCTGGACCTTTTCTGCGTTCAGCCACAGATTTGAGCGGTGATGCAGGTACGCCACCACGGCGGCGCGCTCGCCACGTAGACGCTCCACCTCCTCAACAAGACCAGCCATGTCGTCACGATGAAGGCAGATGTAGCCGCCAATGTCCTTGGCAAGCTGAGCCTTGATCGGTTTGAGGTCGATCATGCCTGCCTCCGTTCCAGCTCGCGCTGCAAGTACCACAGTGCTTTCTTGAGATCCTCGACCGCGTTGCCCTTGTGGTCGCAACGAGCGAGGTACTTCAGACAGTTCCCCAAGTTGAAGCCCAAGTTCCAGTCCTCGATCACCGTGATGGCTTCGATTTTTCCGACGTTATAGTGGCGCGGATGGTCAACCGTGTTAGGTTCGGGACGAACCGGGACTGCGGTAGCAAGAGGCACGGCAGAGAAAGCCACCTGCAAGTCTCTGAGGCGGGACTCCATGTACCTATGGCCGTGGTCACCCAAAGCGTGCTCCACGACGGCGTGCTCGTCGCAGTAGCGACCTCCTTCGCGGGCCGTGCCCGTGCAGCCGCCTGCCCACTTGCAGCCCTTGGGCGTCTTCGTGCGACGGCCCTTGGGCTTGTGCCAGCGGCACGCGTTGGGCGCGTTCATGCAGAAGGACGGGACGCCGTCGCGGACGATCTCTGCGCCGCAGTAGAGCCTGCTCTCGCTCATGCTGATTCTCCGGTGTGAAGTATGCCGACATCGGTCCAGGCGTCGGTGTCCTTGGCCTCGATGCCGGTGATGGCTGCGATCTGGTTGCTGTCGGGGACCCACGCGTACGCGTACTTGCCGCGCGCGAGGAACCCTTCGACGAGGGCGAACGTGGCCCGTCCGACGGCGGGCTGTTCGAGATGGAGTACGGGGACGACGATGCCGTGGAACAGCGGAGCGCCGCTCCAGTCCTCGGCCATGGGCACGTCCTTGACCCAGGTGTTCCAGCCGCCCATCGCGCGGCTGCGCTTCATGTAGTCGTCGCGGCCCGGGGTCACGACAGCCTCCACGTCGACGCTGCTTAGGCGCTCGCACAGCGTCGCCGTCCACGCGTCGATGACGTCGTCCGGCGTCTGCTTGGCGTGCGCGAAGAACCACCGGCACTTCATGCGACGTCCGTGGCCCGCCACATCACGGCGACCTTCCTGCGCGGCAGGCTCTTCTGCTGGAAGACGAGCTTGCCGTCGTTCAGCAGGTCCATCAACAGCGTACGCACCAGCCGCGAGGAGAGCTTCATCTCGGCCGCCACCTCTTCGGTGGTCGACCACGGCTCCTCGGCGACGATGGACAGCGCCTGCGCCTTCTTGACGGCGCGGGGGTCAACGACGGTCACGGCTACCTCCAGCGCGCACGAGCAGCTTCTTCAGCTCGCGCACGAGAATCTCGAAGTCATCGGCCTCGATGGTGATGGTGCGCTTGCGGATGAGCGCGTCGGTGCGGTTGCGCGCACGAACGCGGTCTTCCAGCGACTGCAACTGGTCGACGGTCATGGGTTCTCCTCGCGGCAGTGGTCACCGCGCATGATGGCCTCGGCGAGCGCGGCGTTGTCGCAGCCAGTCCCCGGCGCGAGCAGGTACGCCACCACGGCCGCGCGTTCCTCTGCTCGCGAGCGGTCGAGCTTGAGCGACTCGATGATGAGTCGGTCGAACTTCTGCGCCTTCTTCAAGTCCTTGATCGTCAGAGCCATCTCAGCGATCTGCGCGGCCAGCGCTTCGTTGCGTTCTTCGAGCGTCACGGCCACCTCCCAACCTTGCGGGCGATGGCGGCGACGAGGTCGAGTAACCAGTGCGTGATGTTGAGTAGGTCGTTCATCGTCCCTCCTTCAGCCGCTTCTTCAGTTCGTTCAGTTCAGCGATGGCATCGCGCAGGTTTTCTTCGGCGTCAGCCAGCGCATCCTCCGCGCTCTCCACGGCTTCGCGACACTCCGCGACCTCTCGCTCCGCTGCCACGATGCGCTTCGGCAACTGGGCGTCGTGCCACCACGCGCACGCTTCACACTCGTGCTCGTTGAGGTCGCGAAACGGTGCGCGTGCATTCTCGCGCACCGTGGGTGGAAGTTGACGCGCCTCGTTCAGCGAGATGCGCGCGTAGTCAACGACGGCGCACGCTGCCTTGGCCGCGTCCCGCAGCGTGTCGGGGCACGGGGGACACGCACGGGCGACATAGAGCAACCCAGCATCCATCCCGGTGCTGACGTGCGTGAAGTTCACGACGTTGGTGGCGTCGATGTGAGAGAACTCGTAGCCGACGAGAGCCAGCCCTGGTGCGTCGGGGTGCGTCAGTGCGTCGATGCCGTGCATCGGGCCGGAGGCGAAGAGGTGAATGGTCACCTTCGTGCGCGCCCAGCCACGTTCTTCCCACGACGGATGAGCGAGGTCTTCGATGTTCATGTTCTCCCCTGAAGGCATTGTTGGTATAGCAACACCTTACCGGAGCGTCAAGAAGAAACGCTACGCTTCCTTCAGATTGCGGCCGACCGTGGCCTCGGCCGTGAGCGGCACGTCCCATCCAGGGATGCGGACGGTCATGCACTCCTCGACCCTGCGCCGGTACGCTTCCAGTTCGGGCGGCAGCGCCTCGCCCTTCACCGGCTTCCACCCAGCCAAGCCCGGCGGCGCTTCGATCTCCACGGCCACGGAGTCATGGCACTGGTGGATGAGGCCCGTGCGTCGCCCGAGGTCCCACGGGAACGCGTGAATCAGCGCCTGCTCCGCGAGCCGCATGCAGCTCGCCTCGGCCGCGAGGATGGGGAAGTTCACGACCTCCTGCTTCTTGCCGTCGCTGAGCAGGCCCGAGCGCCGTCCCATGACCGGCTCTTCCATGTGGCCTTGGTGCCGGTAGATGGACTGCATGGCGTCCCACGCCGTCAGCCACTCGGGCTCGGTCTTCAGCCACGTCTCGTGGAAGTGGCGGACCTCTTTGGTCGTCATGCCGAGGTACGGCAGCTCTCCGCTGTCGGACTCCGTCGACGTGAGCACCTGCCAGATGGTCGCAGGATCGGCCGCATACGCAGCCGCGTACCGGAACGTCTTCGAGATGTCGCGCATAGCTTTCGCCATGCCGGAGCCGGGCTTGCGCTGGATGCTGAACCCGTCGGGTCCCCATCCGTCTGCGTTCTTGAACTTATCACCGAACAGCGCCAGCGCCAAGGCGTTGTGCGGATCTTTTCCTTCGACAAAGCCCTCGATCAACGTCGGGATCTTCCAGTAGTTCGCGATGATTCGGAGGTGCGCCTGGTCGAGGTCGGCGCCCACGAGGAGGTGTCCCGGCTCGGCCGCGAACAGCGTCTTGAGCTTGCCCTGTCCCTTGCGGCTGCCGATGTTCTGGAGGTTCGGGCCGCTCGACGAGAGCCGCCCTGGAGCCGTGACGTGCGCGTTCCACGTCGAGCGCACGCGCCCGTCCGGGTGCCAAACGACGCCTTTGTTCGGATCGTAGCTAGTGAGGTTCAGCGGCAGCAGCACGGTGCCGAGGATCTTGTTCTTCTCCCGGCGGTACAGCCGCAGCTCGCGGATGAACGCCTCCTGCTCCTTCGACAAGCGCCCGCCCGCGAGGTGGCCGCGGAGCACCTTGTCGCCCGTGCCGGGCATCCCCGACGCCGTGTAGAAGTCGCGTGCCTCCATCTGCGGCGGGATGCCGAGCTTCCACGTCTCGTAGAGCAGGTCGCGGATCTGGTCCGCGCTGCCGGGCTTCACGCCCACAACCTCGTCGCCGTCGTCGTTGGAGCCCGCGCTCTTGAGGTCGAGCTTCCCGAGGCCGATGGCGAAGGACAGCTCCGCGAGCTTCTTCTCGCGCTTCGCGACGGACGCGCGCGTCTCCATCTCCATCTTGAAGCGCGCCTCCTGGTCGACGTACACGCCGATCTTGTGGAGGTTCACGCACATGTCCTGCGTGGCGTGGTCCAGCTCGTGCAGGTCCCACCGACGCTGCTCCCAGCCCACGGGGCGCAGCGCCTCCGGCAGGTCGCGGAAGGCGCCCGCCTCCTCAGCGGCATCCAGCAGCGGCACGACGATGCGCGCGTTCACGGTGCTGTCGGTGCAGTTGTAGGCGAGCCGGTCCCAGTCGTCGACCTTGCCGTGCGCGAGGCTCTCGCCCTTCTCCGTCGTCTCCCAGCGGTCGACGTCGGTGAGCACGGAGCCGACGACCTTCAGCCCCTTCGGAAGTTCAGGCGCCCTGAACCTTGCTGCGAACAGCGTGTCGATGACCGGCGCTGGCGTGACGCCGAGCCACTGCTCGACCACCTGGCGGTCGTAGCTGCCCGCGTTGTGGCCTACCTTGACCTTGGTCGGGTCCGTCAGGAAGCGGCGCAGGATGTCGAGGATCCGCGCCTCGTCGTGCGGCTCGTAGTACCGCGTGTAGCCGTCGCCGCTCAGGATGTTGAGGCCCATGACCCCGGCGCGCAGCCACTCCTGCTGGCCCTCGCGCAGCGCGCGCCTGTCGGCGTTGAGGTCCGGGTGCGCGATGGCGATGGAGCGCACCTTGCACGTCATCGCCTCGATGCCGTCCGTCTCCAAGTCGTACGCCCAGAACGGCATGTCCTGCGCGAGGAACGCCTCCAGCTCGTCCGGCGTGGGGTTGAAGGAGCGCGTCGGCTGGGTCCAGCGAAGCTGACCCGAGAACCAGCGCATCGCCTTGCCGAGGTCCGCCTGCATCGTCGCACGCCATCCCGGGGCCTTCTGGACGAAGCCGGGATGGAACGTGGGGAACACTCGCCGCACCGCGCCCTCGGGCACCGCACCGCCCGCCAGCGGCGTCTCCATCAACGCGCCCCAGTGCTCGTCCACCCAGACCGGGCCGCCGCGCAGCGCGAAGATGCTCTGCGCCTTCGCCGTCAGGGCGTTCGCCGCCGAGCGTCCCAGCGCGATGATGTTGTTGTAATTTTCTGCCTCCTTGAGTAGCCGAGGACGGCAGCACGAGATAGGGTCCGGGAGGGCCGGGAGCCCGGTGACAAGACGGCGACGGTTCTCCTTGTCGAGCGCCTTGGTCATCTTCTCCCACGCGTTCTTGTCCGTGCCTGCGTTGCACGCGACGACGTGGGTGAGGTCGACGTCCGAGCGCCTACGCCCGATGGCCAGCAGCGCCAGGTTCCACTCCTGCCCGCTGCGCCCGGAGAGCGGCCGCCCGTTGTTGGTGTCCTCGATGTGCGGCGTCTCCGCCACCGCGAGCACGGCAGCGCCTGCGTGCACCTCGGGCGGGCACGGCTGCCAGTAGCCGTCGCGGAACGCGCCCTTCGGCCCGAGCGGGCACACATCGCAGCGCGCCCCATGCTGCCGAGGATCGTACGTCATCGCGCGACCTTCGGCGGGTAGAAGACGGCGACCGCCGACGGGAACGGTGCGCCCGTCTTCGCGTCCCCGAAGCGCAGACGTCCGCGGACGAAGACGACCTGAGCGAACGGCAGCACGTAGTCGTGCCACCACGCGGTGTCCGTGCGCGCCGGGAGCAGGCACACGACGGTCGCGCCTGCGCGGCTCTCGTCGTACGCCTTCTTGACCCACCGGCTGATCTCGCGCCCATAGGGCGGGTTCATCCAGCAGACATCGAGGCTCCAGTCCTGCGCCAACCCGTTCGTCTCACGGTCGAAGAAGCGGGCGCACTTGGCGTTGTCCGCGTCCGCGCACACGTCGAGCGTGAAGTTGAAGACGCTGTTCCACTCGTTGAAGAACGCTTGCGGCGTGGCCCATTGGTCAGAGGCCGACGAGAACATGAGGTCGGTGTTCATGTAGCCCCGGTATCCTTACCGGAGCGTCATGGCAAGCCTACTTGGGAACAAGCTCCGACCAGTCCAGCTTCACGCCCGGCTCATACTTGTCGAAGTAGTCCACAAGCGCGCCGATGTCGCGGTACTTGAGGTTGGCCGGACCCGCCACGAAGCGACCGTCTTCCCACCGACCCGCACCGCGGTCCTTGGCGTAGATGGACTCGACGCTGAAGGTCGGGTGGTTGGGCTTCTTGTACCGGTCGGTGCCGTGCCCCGCATCCGGCACCTCGTTCGCAGCCCATGCGCCTCGCAGGTCGTAGTCTTCCAAGTCACGGTCGATGCCGCGCTTGATGGCCCATGCGCGGAACTCAGACTCCTTCTCCGGCGAGAGCTTGGTGTCGTACTCGCCAGCCTTGAACCACGGGCGCTCTGCAATCTGCTCCTGCTCGTTCGTCATCGAGCCATAGCGCATCGACGTCTGCGCGGGCGTACCGGCCGTCGAGTTGAACTTGGCCTTCTGCTCCGCCATGCCCTCACGGCGGAGCTTCTCCTTCATCTCAGCGTAGTCCATCTCAGACCTTCTGAGCGCCGTACCGCTGCTTGAGCAGGTACACGTCCGTCAGGTGCTTGGTGCCGATGCCGGACACGAAGTTCGACAGGGCGCCCGGGTACGGGCACTCCGCGCCGTTCACGACGGCGTCGTTCGCAGACTCCGACAGCTCCATGAGCATCTCGGCGATGACGAGAGGCGAGCCGCCCATCGTGGCGACCTGGCTGATCTTCTCGCCCGCCGCGGCCCATGCCTTGATGGGGTCCAGCTTGTCGGCGCCGTAGTGCCCCGCGATGACCTCGGCGAGGCCGTCGATCTCATCCTCGACGCTCTCGTAGAGGCGCTTGAACATGAGGTGGTCGCCGTAGAAGGGAGCGCCCTTCGCCTGCCAGTGCAGGGTGTGGTACAGGTGATGCGCGGCGCGCAGACCTGCCCACAGGTCAAGTAGAACGGGCAGAAGCACAGAGCCTCCCAAGCCCGACCATCATATCAAAAACGAGAACGCCCCGCCACTAAGGACGGGGCCGAGCTTACGTTCTCGCCGGGCGTTGAGCTGCAAGAAGTGTCTACTCAACGGAGCTGGGTAAACACTTCTTGCAGGCCCGTGTCTACGGTTCCCTCGTCAGGGACTAACGAGCGACGTTCACGGCCGGGGGCGGCGGGAGACGGAGGCCGCCAGCGGGCGCCGGAGCCACGGTCTGCACCACCTGGCCACCGCCAGCGGACGGGGCCGCCGGGATGACGCTCTGCGCCACCGGGGGAGCGCCGCGCGGGGCGCTGCCGCTGCCGTTCTGCGCGGTGGGCACGATGCCGGAAGCCTTCGCCTTCTCGTACTGGTCCTTGGTGAGGAACTTGTTGATGGTGGCGTAGCTGCCCTGCACGCCCTGCTGGCCGGGCACGAACTCGACGTACGCCTTGCGGCCGCCGTTGGTGGCGGACACGAACCACGCGTCGCTGATCTCGCCGCCCTCGATGTCCTCGTCGGAGAACCCGAACGACGACAGGGTGGTCTTCATCGCCGCGAGGCGGCCCTTGAACTGCTTCTCGGGCAGGCCCTCGACCGGCAGGTTGAGCCAGGTGAACATCTTGAACCCGTTCGGGAACTCGACGTTGAAGCGGCGGCTGTCCGGCTTGTCGCCCTGCTTGTGCTCGACGGAGACGCCGAACACCTCGTAGTAGCCCGCCTCCGGCTGGGAGGAGCCGAGGGTGGAGACGCCCTTGAAGGCGGAACCGTTGATCATGAAGGACATGGTGAACTCCAGTTGGTGGTCGTTGATGCAGTTGTTGACGGACTACGAGGCGCTCGGAGGAGGGGGAGGCAGTGGCACGCCGCCCGTCTTCTTCGAGTCATCCTTCGGCGCGAGGTCGAAGAGGCTCCTCGCCTTGCGCTTGAGGAACGTAGCGCGGGCAATACCGTCTTGGCAAGCCCAGCGAAGATGAATTTGTTCATGACCGGCGCGGAACAGCGGGTGCTCCTCGGAGATCAGCTTGATGGAACCTTGCACATCGTCGGTCGCCACGATACGCTCTGCAAGAGCATCCGCCAGTTCGTCCTGCCACTCCAGCCCCGGAACGCGGCTGAGCTGGTAGCCGCCCGCGCTCGCCCGGAGAACCTCGCGCAGGTTGCCCGGCGTCTTCGCCCAGCACACGCCGGTGCGGTCGCCCGTCACCCAGTCCGGCGACGTGGGGTCGCAGAAGTAGATGCCCGGGAACCATGGGTCCGGGTACGTCGAGTCGACCATCGCGCGCACGTTGATGTCGCACCAGCTCGGGAGAGTCTCGACCTGGTTGCGGCTGGGCACGTTCGGGCCGCCGGGGCAGAAGAACCCCTCGGCGTTCGTCCCCGGCATGCGCTCGTGGAACGTGAAGGCCAAGTGCACGCCCATGTGGCGGGCGAGGCCCGACAGCATGAGCAGGTACTTGTTGAGCTGCTGGTAGGCGTAGAACTTGTCCTTCTTGCCGCTCTTGCCCGCGGGCGCCTCTTCGTTCCAGACCATCATGCTGCGGTCGCAGATGTGGCTGGCGTCGTCGATGATGACCGCGCCGTACTGGCGGGCCATCCCCGTGCGGTGGACGTAGTCGAGCAGGGTCACCAGCTCGTGCAGCGTCTGCGGCGGCTCGGGGTGGACGGCGGGCGTGAAGCCCAGCTCGTTCTGCGCGACGAGGGTGATGGCACTCGGGACACCGATGCACAGCGCCGTCGGGAACGCGGCGAGGACGTCGGACGTCTTCTTCTTCTTGGGCTTTCCGTACACCGTCACCATGACGGTCGGGTTGTCGGTGGTCATTCTTGGCACTCCGGCCCGGTGGTCATCCTCGTCGCGCGGGCCAGTCGCGACGAGAGGCAGCCCGGGCTCCGCTACGCGCGGGGTCCGAGAGAACAGAGGTCGAGCCCGGCACAGGTTCCGTAGCGGCCATAGCACGAGAGTTCGTTCTGCGCCTTCGGCCACTCCCACGGATCGAGAGTCATGTCGAAGTGCGCGATCTGGTGCTCCGCCCACCACAGCCAGCGGGCGAAGTGAGCATCGCGGTGCGGCGTCTGCGGAACCTGCTCGCGAGCCACGCGGCCGGGCTGCGTCGAGGAGATGAGGTTCAGCGTCAGGCCCCCGAACGCAGGCCCGTAGAGCTGCTTGCCCATGATGCGAAACGCAGCGAAGCCGCCGTCGATAGCGTAGGCCGCAGCGCTGCTTTTCGCGTTGACGCTCGCCTGGTGCTTGTGGTCCCAGATGTAGTAGCGCCCCGACCCATCACGGGTTACGAGGTCTATGCGGCGCGTGAGCGTTATCGGACGCCCATGCTCTCGGTGGTCGGGCATGTGCAAAGGCGTCACCTCGATGTCGGCACCGTCGAGACTGCGCCACGCGCCGCCCACTACCTCGGCAACCCACAGACCCCACTCGCCGCGCAGCGTGCCGAGCACCGCCGTCACCGGGGCCTCGACCGCGATGACGTCTCCGGGCGGCTCGGGGAACTTCGCCAGGTACGCGTGGAACACCGTGAGCATGGACGGCAGCAGCTCATGGCTCCCGTACTTGTCGCACCACGCCGTGGCTGCCTCTTCCGGCTCCATGAACACCGACGGATCGCGGTGCATCGTTTCGTCGACCACGACGCCCTGCGGCTGCCCAGCACCCCAGATGGCGTGCAGATGCGCTTGGAGCGTGTGGCCGATGCTGCCCTTGGCGAGCGCCTCGATGGGCGGAGACAGGTCCGGCGTGCGGCCCTGCCCGTCCGCCATGCGCGTCGAGCGGTACAGGTAGGCGAAGAGCTGGGGGCACTTCGCGAAGTTGCCGATGCGGCTCCAGCCGCGGCCGGACTTGCCGGCGTCGATGAGCATCTTCACGGCTACTCCTCCTCTTCTTCGATGAACAGCTTGGACACGACGTCGTCCACGATGGCCTCGCGGTCCTCCATGCCGAGCAGCTTCTCGCCCATGCCGTCCAGCTCGTCGGCCGCGAGGAACTGCTCGATGGGGCCGAACTTGTCGGTCAGGATCTCGACCACACGCTCGTCGTAGGTCGAGGCTGCGACGACGACCTTCAGCAGCGTGGCCCGTCCGCCATGCCGGTCGAACCGGCCACGCCACTGAAGGAAGTCACCGGGCTTCCAAGGAAGCATGGCGAAGATGGCGAGGTCTGCTGTCTGCATGCCGTCGACGGCGATCCCGAAGGCTTGGCCGGTCCCCACCAAACAGCAGGGACCGGCGCTGCTTCGGAACCCGTCGGTCATGTCGTTGCGCTCGGACTCGCTTACGCCGCCGTGCCCAACCCAGACCGTCGCGTTCTTCACCTCGTCGCTGGCGCTCGCGGCCTTTCGGATCGCTTCGCCCCAACGCTCGGCTTCCCGGCGACGCGCAGTGAACACGATAACCTTGCCGCCACCCTTCAGTCCTTCAAGGACCTCCGCCACGACGTAGCTACGCTTTCGACTGCTCGCCTCCGCAAGACGCGCCTCGATGAGACGTTCTCGCGCCGGCACATCTTCATAATCACCTCGCGCCTGACGCGCAAGCTGTTTGATAGCTTGATCGAAGGTTTGTGCGTCGTCGTAGCGCTCGGCCTTGTCCTGCGCGGACACCGGCAGGTAGACCACCTGGACGCGCGTCGGCGGCAGGCTGGCGTGGCTCTCGGTGTACGGCACCTCGTGCGTGAAGAAGGAGCAGCGCGCCCGAAGCTCGTCGATGTTGCTGCTCCCCTTGTCGTCGTAGCCGCCGTAGGGGTTCGGCGTAGCGTCGCAGTAGCGCTGCGCGAAGCTGCGGTAGCTGTGGGCGAAGCCGCCGGGCGTGAGCAGGTCGAGCTGCGACCAGAGTCGGCGCGGCCGTCCGTCGTCGAGCGGGGTGGCCGTGAGGCCGATGCGGAGCTTCAGCGTGGGCAGACGGCTGACGTCCATGATCGCCACGGACCACGCGTCACGGTCGCCGCTGGCGGTCTGGCGCCGATGGAAGTCGACCTTCCCGTCGGATCGGCTGACGGCCTTCCAGCGCTTCGACTGCCCGTGGATGTGCAGCTCGTCGAGGATGAGCACGGTCGCCTGGAGCGAGGCGACGAAGCCGAGGTTGTCGTTCAGCGACTCCGCACCGATGACGACGAAGCGACGCTGCCCGTTCTTGGTGCAGTACTCGGTGTACTGGGTCCACGTCATGTCGCCCTTGCGGCGCTCGCTCTCCGGCAGCAGCCGCCACGGCAGGATGTTCGTGTACTGCTGAACCTGCGTCCACCAGACGTGCCGGGCCTTCGCGGGACAGATCACGACGACCGTACCGTCCTGCGTCAGCGCGTCCACGAGCGCGCCCACGGTCTTGCCGGCTCCGCACCCCCAGACCTTCATGACCCACGGGCGCCCTGCGGCCCATGCGGCACCACGGCGCTGGTAGGGCGTGGCCATCGCCTCGACGTGAGGCTTCAGCTCTGCGTTCGCGACGTGGCGCTTGATGATGCGCCGACCGCTCTCTTCGAGATGGTTGAGTCCCTCCTCGGTCTGCGGCCACGGCAGCACGAGCTGCGCTCCTGCGCGCGGCTCCGCGCTCCAGAGGCCGTTGAGCCCCCAGCCCGCGAGGAAGTGCTCCACGATGAACGCGGCGTGCACGGGCGCGTAGACGTCGATGTGCGACGGCGCCCCCTCGTCGGGCCACTCGTTCTTCGTCAGCCGGTACTTGCGGCGGCCACGGATGGCCCACGCGAGCGCGCCGGGGATGTTCTGCTCCAGCGCGATGGCGAACTGGGCTTGTTGGGGGTCGAACAGCTTGTAGATGTAGTGGGGCTGGTCCCACATGGTGCTCTCCTGAAGGCGGATCGAGCGTAGCGGGTCCATGACAAGGCGTCAAGGGTTCTTGACGCAGCGGTAGAGAGATGGTACATGGTGGCATGCCTCAAGGTGAGGTGGAGGATCCCATGAACGAATCTGCTGTCGTGATC
>Ga0129333_10001226_pt1 | contig 23005 bp, 37 predicted proteins | sample CPB6_08_DNA_FD_94474 | JGI IMG/M metagenome (GOLD analysis project Ga0129333, IMG submission 94474) | Freshwater to marine salinity gradient microbial communities from Chesapeake Bay, USA - CPBay_Sum_0.6_0.8_DNA | ecosystem: Environmental > Aquatic > Marine > Coastal | place: USA: Chesapeake...
ACGTGCTTACAGGCTGAAAAGAAGGCTAATTGAAACTGGCATTAGGCCTATGGAGTCATCAACCACTCACATAGTGCCTGTGCTAGTAGGTGATGCTAAAAAATGTAAGGCTGTCAGCGATACCCTGTTAAACGAACACGGTATCTATGTGCAGCCTATTAACTATCCAACAGTAGATGTGGGAACAGAACGGTTACGTTTTGCTCCCACACCCTATCACGACGATGCAATGATAGAAGATTTAGTTATTTCTCTACGTTCTGCGTTTGAGTGTCACCGGGTGCTAGTCTAAATCGATCTTCAACGTAGTCGCTGGTTCCTACTTCAAAGATAATCCCGCCGTCTTCTAAGGCTTCTAATCTATGCGGAGATAGATTACCTATGTCTACGGTCTTTCCTTCTTCTAAAATAGCTTCCTTAATAGAACCATCTTTTGGATCTACAAAAGTAATTTTGAACTTACCGGCATTAACAAACCAGCTTTTAGTTTTGTCCTTGTGCAGTACTAGACTTGTTTTTGAACCCGCTCTTTCAAAGACTAGCAATTTGCCGCAAAATTTATCATTATTAGCAAATACGATTTCAAACCCCCAACCTTTATCATTTTTTCCCTTTGGTTGTAAATTCATTAACGATTCTCCACAATTTTATCAATGAGTCCATAGGCTAGAGCTTCTTCTGCGCTCATGAACTTGTCACGTTCCATATCAGCAGTCAATTGAGCAAAAGTTTTTCCTTTAGAATTATGCTTGACATAGATCTCAGTTAAATTCTTCTTCATTTTAAGAATTTCTTCTGCTTGAATTTGAATGTCTGTGGCTTGCCCACGTGCGCCGCCGCTGGGTTGATGAATCATGTGTCGAGCATTGGGCAACATATATCTTTTACCTGCTGTTCCGGCCTGTGCCAATAAAGAACCCATCGAACAGGCCTGTCCCATAACATAGGTAGACACATCTGGTTTGATAAACTGCATGGTATCGTAAATGGCCATGCCTGCTGTAACCACGCCACCTGGGCTGTTAATAAATAGACTTATATCCTTATCAGGATTCTCAGATTCCAGAAAAAGCAATTGCGCCACGATCAAGTTGGCACCATAGTCTTCAATTGGTCCGTTGAGCATGATAATGCGTTCTTTGAGCAGACGACTATAAATGTCATAGGCTCGTTCGCCCTTGCTGGTAGATTCGACAACTACTGGTACTAAATTCATTCAATATTCCTTTGTTTTACAAATGATGCTATATTTTATACTAACTCGTCTTGCATTACAAGTTTTCTGAGTATATAATCATTTTACCAATTAAATAATGTTTTAGGATTGGATTTTTGAAATGAGTACTTTGCTTTTAAACGCTGATGCACAACCTGTAAGTCTGTTGCCTCTAAGTATTGTAGATTGGCAGGAGGCCATACGTTACATCGTCCTTGACAAGGTTCGAGTCATGGAGTGGCACGACGATTGGGTTGTAAGATCTGCTCGTTGGAGCACTCGTGTGCCTGCTGTTATGATGTTAAAAGAATACCAAAAACCAAAAAGTTCAATGCGTTTGAGCAAAAAGAACATCTTTCTTCGCGACGGTTACACTTGTCAGTATTGCGATATTGCGGTGAACGACGCAACTGCTACACTAGATCACGTGCTACCTTCAAGTCTAGGCGGAAAAACCACCTGGGACAACTGTACCACTGCTTGTAAAGCCTGTAACTACAAGAAAGGTGCTACAACCAAAATGAAGCCTAAGGTTAAACCCTACAAACCAGATTTTTGGGAACTAGTTGGCCGAAGGAAAGAGCGCGGTTTCCATTTGCATCACCCCAGTTGGGCAAATTATCTAGGAGTATGACTTGACAGGATCGAAAGATCCTGTTATTCTTACATTACGGTTGAAATCCAAGTAGACCAATTTAGTGCCGAAAACAAGTAGGCGAAAGGAAAAATTATGTCAACTCTATCTCTCAAGACGCATACTCGCGTCCCTAAGGCAAAGCCTTACAATAAAAAACAAGCCATTAAACTTTTTCAAAAGAAATATCCTAATAATTTCTTTGAAATCAAAGACGATGCTATCGATCTTAGAGAAATGGCCAAAAACTACACTAATGAAATTATTCCCCTAGAGGACATTCATCAGGCAATCATCACAGTAATTGGACCTAACTATATCGTTAGAAGTTTTGATTACGATCCCAGTGGCGGTGCTACTATCACGTATCCAAATGCCAGCACAAGTCCTCGCTTTGCCTATGTGGATTGGGATCAGTTGTACCTGTGGAGTATTTTTCAGCGCGATGTTGCGCCCAACCACGTAGAAAAGATTTTCAAAGATTTTAGAAGCACCTGTGTTATTGTACCTTGTGCAATCAGAATGACCCTTAAAGACGGAAAAGTAATTTTCTGTATTTGGGATGGGCATCATACTGTGCAGGTTTGCCGTCTCAAGGGTTACAACAAATTTCCTGTATGGTACATTGACGTTGATCACATTCCTTTGAGCGAAATTGAAAACGCAGGTTATAATGACTCGGATGAGGATCGTATCAAGTACGGTGTATGGTTGGCTGGTACCAATATGCGTAAGATAAATGGTATTAACAAACGTGCTCTTAGCCCCTACGACGATTTTATGATTGGCTACGAGACACAAGATCCAGAATTTGTGTCTATGATGAACATTCTTAAAAAGAATAACTGTGTTCCTAAGCGTCATGCCACAATGGCAGGAGCGTTTACTCAGATCAAATCAGGAATTGAATGTTACAGTCTTGCAGATACATTTGGTAATAAAGGACAGTTTTGGGATCGAGCTCTTAATTTTCATAGGACTGTTTGGCCCAAAGCTCCGTTGACCTTGGAGATCTTTCGTCCTTTGAGCTATCTGTATCGCGATGCCGCTCTACAAGGATTGGTACTGCCTCAAGACTTTGATAAAGAATTGGCTGCTATCTTAACTGGCCGTTGGGGTGATCCGGAAAGTGTGCAAGAAGGTATCAAGGACAGTTATTGGGCTGCTTATCATGATACCACCGGTAACAACAAGTTGAGTGGAACAATTCCTGAACACGACAAGTTTAGAGTTCTAAATGGATTGATCAATCTATATAGGCAGAACAACGGCAAATATCTTTTGCCCCCGGCTACTTGTCAGTGGAAGGTGTAATGTGAACGGCCAAAAACTTTTTTATATCTTTAAGGACCCTATGGGTTCTGTAGATTCTAAAATTGGAATTACGGCCAATCCTCATGTTCGCTTAGGCGTATATCAAAACAGCTACAGTCGTAACAGTCATGTAGCCTGTTTTGATGTAGTCTATATTGGACCAGCAAGAGCTGTAAACAATTTAGAAAAGGCCGTTAAGATAGAATTGGATTGGAATATCGAAATGGACGGACGCGGCCATTCGGAATGGGTCAGCAAGGATTATCGAGAAATTGAGAAACAAATTGACGAGATTATTGAGGGTTATAAATTCAAAATGACCAAAGTGCCCAAAAAGTTTTTACCTTTGACTGTTGATAATTTGGAAACCTTTTTGGATCAGATCTAACTTGACTTGTAGATCCAAAGGTGCTATACTAGTTTTATAGTAATTAGTTAGGAGTGAATTGTGCGTACACAACCCGATTTCATTATTCGCCAGTTGGAAATTCACAACAGCCGCATCAATAAGGAAGAAATCCTAGAAGCGGCTGCTAACGAAGGCCTCACAGAGTTTTTTGATGGCCTTCGTATGTGTTTGGATAACCTGTACACTTTTGGTGTTAAACAGGTTCCTGTCAAAGAACGCAACAACGGCCAAGGTTTGGCATGGACTAACTTTGTAGAGTTAGCCGAATCCTTGTACCGTAGACAGATCACAGGGCACGAAGCTCGTGATGCGATTAATCTTGCTATGGACGTGGCTACCAAGGAACAGTGGAACGACTGGTATCGACGTATCCTTATCAAGGATCTGCGTTGCGGTGTCAGTGAAAAGACTGTGAACAAGGTTCTTAAGAAATTTGAGAACATTGCTCCTGTACCTGTGTTTGAATGCATGTTGGCACACGACGGAGCCAATCATGAATCTAAGATCACAGGCAAGAAACTGCTCGAGCCCAAACTCGATGGCGTTCGTGCTGTAACAGTCATCGATTACGAAAGTCGTACTGTTACAATGTATACCCGTAATGGCAAAGTATTGGAAAACTTTGGCCACATCACCAAGTATCTAGAAGACAATCTAGATAACTTTGGCCGTAGTTATGTGCTAGATGGTGAAGTAGTAAGTCATTCATTCCAGGACTTGATGAAACAGGTTCACCGTAAATCAGATGTGCAGGCACAAGATGCACGTCTATGTTTGTTCGATGTTGTCCCACTTGTAGAGTTCAAAGCTGGCAAGAGTGTGATGGGACAGCGTCGACGTTCTAATCTGCTAAAGAATTGGTCAAACATCTTTGCAGACAGCGGATGTATTGAAATCATTCCGCAAACAGAAGTCAATCTTGACGAATTCCTTGGAGAGATTGAGTTCCGCGATTATAATAAAAAGATGGTCGAAGCAGGCTATGAAGGTATCATGATTAAAGATCCGGAGGCCAAATATGAATGTAAGCGTTCTGCATCGTGGCTTAAACAAAAGCCGTTTATTGAAGTATCGCTGGCAGTTACTGAGATTGAAGAAGGAACTGGACGTAATGTGGGCCGGCTCGGCGCCTTGGTATGTGAAGGCGAAGATGACAGCAAACAGATTAAGGTTAACGTCGGTTCGGGTTTTAGTGATGCTCAGCGCCGTGAATTTTGGGATTCACGCGACAGTATTCCTGGACAGGTAGTTGAAGTTCGAGCTGATGCTGTTACTCAAAACCAAGACGGCAGCTACAGTCTGCGCTTTCCTCGCTTCATGCGATTCCGTGGATTTATCAAAGGCGAGAAGATCTAATGTTGCGTTGTACAGATTGTGTTCACAGTTTTCGCAGTTGGAAGGAAATTACACACTGGGGATCTGGTTATGAATGGCGTTGTAGAAAAAACTTTCAGCCGCACAAAATAGAATTGGATCCTATTAAAGACCGTGTGATTCCTGCTCATTATGAAAGTTGTAGATTGACGAGATCTAAACATAATCCTATCTGCGGCGAAGAAGGTAAACTTTGGACTCCTAAGAAATCAAAACACTTTTTTACCTACTTAAAGAAAGTATAATGTATACAGTTCACAAAACATCTTTGCGTAATCTTAAAAGTGACGATCCAAGATTTCATATAGTTGACGGTCCTGTTATTGCCGCTAGAGCAGGATTTGAAATTAGTAATGGATGCCCTAAAGAATACAAAATGATTATTCGAGAATGTATTAATAACGGGTGGTTAAAACCCATTGCCACTGTTACAGAACGTGAACTTCTTTTTATGGGATTGAACAATGCCAAATAACAACACGCCGTTGGATCCTTGGGGTCATACTGTTCAATCTCTTAAGGAGTTTAGTGTTAATTCTGCCCAATCAGAATTATTCATTTCTGGGGACCAACCCAAAGCCAATATTACTCTTACTGCTGGTATAAATGAAATGCTAAGAGTAGCAGAGGATGGGTTCTATGTTCGCGGTGTGAAGGTCCCTGCGGATGACAAAGAAGCAGAAACCGTGTATAATGCTTTTAAACAATTTTTAGTGTGGGCTGAACTCAACCGGAGGTAATATGAAGAGTTTGGTTATTGTATTGACTTGTGTTATTTTGACAGGGTGCGCTACTGCCAAAGGCATGCGAACTGATATCAGTGATGGCCTTGAGCGTGTTAGCGAAATGATTCGTCCTGATACTCCTACTAAGAAACCCAATGAACGCTAAATGGCTACTGGTGCCTTGCTTGGCACTGGCAGGTTGTGCTACAAACAGTCAAAACTTTGCCTCATCGCCTAATTTAGGTCTGAGCCAAATGAGTGTAGACTGTAGATTTGGTCCGCAGATGAGCGCAGACCTAGAGCGCATTATTGCCAATCCGCAGTATGATTATCCTGTATGGCGAAGAGCATTTGGCGACATTGCAGGACATGCTACCCCAGAACAAAGAACGGCTTCAGCCAAGGTTGTGCTATGGACTATAAGAACACAATGCAAGGGATTCTGATAGGCTTAGGCCTATTAGCATCAACAGCTCATGCAGAATGTTTTACTCGTTCTGCCATTACCAGTAAGGCTATGGCTCAGATTGAGCGCATTACTGATATTGAAAAACAAGTTATTCCCAACGGTAATAATAGGCAGACATGTAGAGTATTCTTTCGTGCCTATATTGAAGGACAATGGCATGGTGCAGAAGCTGAGGAAACTGGATCTGTCAACGACAGTCTTGATCAACTCTGTGCCAAAGCTATGAGCGCAGGTCAAATCAACATTCTAGAATCTATTTCTGGAACAAAGATTAATGCCGCTCAAGAAATGATCTGTACCGACGAACCTCGACCCAGCACCAAAACGTCTGTTAAGATTGGCGATGTTGTGATGGACAGCGAAGTCCAAATTCATCCTGTATACAGGGATCATTTTGGTTACAGGGGCAGCGTTTGCCGCTGGTTTATAGAATCTAGACCTCAAGCTCGACAAGTAGAAATGCAACAAGGCGTAATCTGCCGAAATCCGGGCGAAAAGGTTTGGAAAGTAGTTGACAAGTGGTAAGTTATAAGTTATATTAATATTGTTGTTATCGTTTACACACAAACACAGAGGTACAAATGAAGAAGCACATTTTAGCTATTTCAATTGCGGCAATTTTGGCAGGATGTTCTAGCACTAATCTTGTTCGCAAACCAACAGATCCAATTCCTAGCCCCACTCCGCCGGTAAAGGATCCGCAGACGGTGGCGGCACAGGGAATGGTTGAGGCTCCAATGACCATTAAGATTCCGCCTTGGTACATCAAACTACCGTCCAGCACTGAAGAATACATTTGGGTAGCAGGCACCGCAGTCAGCTCTTCATTGGCAATGAGTCGTAGTAAGGCCATGTTAGATGCACAGGCTCTGCTTGCCGATAAGTTGAACGGCATGATTGATGGTGTTATTCGACAGAGCATCAAAGATAACAATGGCCAAGTTAATCAAGAGTATACTAGCTCTGTTCTTCGTAAGAAGTTGGTAGAAACCAGTTTAACTGGACATCAGTTAGAGGATTCTACTATCCAGCCTGAAAATCGAGGTTATAGAACCTTTGTTCTTGTTCGTTATCCGGTCGGTGATGCTAATCGGCTACTCAAGGATAAGTTGGGTCGTGGTTTAGATACACAAAGTGATGCCGCGATTGATCGAGAGTTGAACAAGGTCATTCCGCCCACACCCGGTACCGCACCCCCGGCGGCAGAATCTCCAGTAACCAATCAAGGAGTAAATTTTAAGCCCGCTAATGAGAGCAGATTGCTTAATGTGAACAACGAAGAATATAAACAGCGCCGTGCTGAAGCTCTTCGTCAACCTGGAGCATTAGTTGGACAAACCACAATACGTTGATTTAGATCCAATACGCAATCTTGCTCGTAATATCAGAGCAGGATCCGGTAATCACGGCCTAACAGAAGAACAACTGTTTGATATATTCAAAGGCTGTTCTAATCCCGACATGTTAGCGTTTACCTTGTTTAAATGTGCCGAAGTGAGTGGTAAAGATGCTTTTACCACTCAACTCCTTTCTAACGAAAAACCCAGTTTTGATTTTACAACCTGGTATCATATAGATGCCAAATGGGATCGCTCTTGGGGCTTTGAAAAAACACAACCCGGATGTTATATCTACGGATTGTTTGAAATAGGTCCGCCTCAGGGTTTAGCAAGTTTTCTAGATCCAAATGTAATTTACATTGGCGAAAGCAGGGCTGTTACTAGAAATTGTATGCTAGGACGCAGAACGGATTTTCGAGGCACAGTTAGAAACGAAAGACTTAGTCCATATGGTTGTGGGACAGCTTTTAAAGATCAATTTGGTAAGGAAAAAATTGATCGTGTTTATCAGGCCTATCTTCCTATGCATCCTAGTTATTGCAAAGAAATTGAATTAGAATTATTGTGTAAATTCTTTGCAAAATTTGGAAAAATTCCAAGATGCAACCCTCCTTTAGATTTAGTTAGAGTTCAAAAGTACCTTTCTACTTGACATGTTATCTATATGACTGTATAATAAAAAACATACAGTCAAACACACAGGAGCAAAAATGGCAGGTTACAATCTAATCCAAAAGATTCGCCGCCTTGAAGAACATGTTGATCGACTAGGCTTTATGATGTGCCACAGTCGTAATTCTTACAACAATGAATTTGGCGATGTAGTTGCTCTAAAGCCAAAAGACCAAGACAGTCTTCCTATCTACGCAAGAGACGCTGAATTGTTTATCGGCACAATTAATGACCTAGAATACTTTCTTAAGGGCATCGAATTAGCTAGACAATATGATGCCATGCTGTTTGGTCGTAACCATGATAAGAATCGTGCTCGTAAAGAACAAGACGAACGCAATAAACAACTGATGCGAAAGATCAAGGGCAAAGAAAAGGAGGCAGAAACTGTATGAGATACGTCAATCGTTCGCTCCATGATGGTGAAACTGTTTATTTTGAAGCAGAGTATTTTTGGTTTGAACGCTGGAAGTACATAGGGGCATATATTTTTGGTGTTATCACATTGATTACAGGAGTAGGATTGTTATTTCTTGCCTATGCTGTATATAAGCATCTCAGTATTCGTTCTACAGAACGAGCTGTTACTAATTGGCGTGTTATTCAAAAGAAGGGCATTGTCTCTGTAGAGACCGAAGAAATTTTGATGAACGCTATTGAAACAATCACTATACACCAATCAATCACTGAACGATTAATGGGAGGCGGAACTGTTAAAGTAACAGGCCGCGGAGGTGTTGTGATTGATATTAAAGACGTTGATGAACCTATTGTAGTAAAGAAAGCCATTGAACAGCAGAGGATGAATTATGGACTATCATGAGATTCTTCTAAGTATTACAAAACGTTTGCCCACTGACTACAAGGATTATGGCGGAACAGTAGAACGTTGGGAGCATCCTGAAGAATTTTATCCTGATTGTTCTTCAGGCTGCAGATACTATCGTAGGCTGATAGATAGATTTGCTCACGACGTTGAAGATGCTGACTGGGGGGTCTGTACTAATCCTCGATCATCTAGAGCAGGTCTTTTAACTTTTGAACATCAAGCAGGCTACGACTGTTTTGAATCATAAAATTATTGATAAGGTTTTATATGAAAGTATCAAGAGTAGAGCAGCATAGATTAGAACAATACAAAATTGCTCAAATAAAAATTGAAGAGCGTCGATACGAAGACTATCGAAAAACCATAGAAAAAAGACAATTTGAAAGAATTGCCGCTGAGAGAATAGCTCGGGCAAGAAGACTTGGACTAGACCAGGGCCAAAATGTTGATGTTTATTGTTAGGAAATATAATGCCTAGAACTCGTGCTCAACTTACAGAAAAACAAGAACGTATTCTTGTTCAGTGCCAACTTATGGGTTTGACTACTCATGATATGGTGCAAATTTCCAATCGACTAGTAGCTCTTGAAAAAGAACGTCAGTTCAAAGAAAAGGTCGCCGAGGTCATTGTTGATAAAACTTGGGAAAAGAAAGGTGACGGTCACTATGTTATCAAACATAAAACTAGATCATACGAATGCCGTTTAAACAAGAACAATAGAAACGGTTACGGTTTTGGTTCTGAAGCATGGAAAATAAAAATTACCATGAAGAGCGGCAGTACCAAAGATCTAGATAAGATTGCTCTTTATCCTCACGAAAATGAAAAGGCCAGTCTTTGTCCGGACAACGACAAGCGACTGTTTCGATTGCTTCGTGCTATTACTGTAGGACAATTTTCATGACTAGAGATAACTTTTTTTGGCAGATTAAAAATATATTAGAGACTTCTGAAGTTGTTGAACCTTTTTTAAGAAAAGAACAACCGCCTTTAAAGGTCACTGAATATCCCACTGTTCATAGAGATGACTGGGAACCTGTTTCAATTATCGAACCCGACCTAGAAAAAGGTCCTTGGATCGCAGGGGGAGCTCCTCTACGCTGGTATCAAGGAATGCCGGTAGGAGAAAACGACATTGATATATTCTGTGCCAACACAAGACAAGTTGACGAAGTAGTCTCAAGGATTAGGCGATGTAATAATGTTGTAACCAAATACGACAGCGAAAATGCTATTACTTTAGAATACTATAATAATAATCTTAGACACAAAGGCTGGACTCTGCAGATTATTAAACGTAGATGTTTCAGCAGCCTGAAAGAAGTTATCAACAGTTTCGATATCACAGTCTGCGAAATTGGCACTTCGGGAACTGAATGGGAAATGGGTCCTTTAACTGCTCGAGACATTCGTGAACAAAATTTACGATTCAAGTTGCCCTTGCAAACTGATTCAGTCAAGCGGTTAGTAAAATATTGGACCTACGGCTATAGGCCTGTAGAAGGCACCTTTGAAGCTATCAAGTCTAATCCTTTGACCAAGTGGCAGTACAATGTTGACGAGGATTATCAAAATGCGTTCTAAGATACAACAACTTGCTAGACAAGCTGCTATCTTTACCGACGAGCAAGTAAAAGATACAACCTCTGATATAATAAAAGATCAAATATTTTTAGAAAAGTTGTCCGATCTAATTATTCAAGAAAGTGTAGACTTTCTTAGTCAAGCTGCTTGTGATTACGAAGCAGAAATGTTAAGGAGTTATTGGGATGAGAGCTGAACAAAGTTGGAGTATGTTGGATCCAAAACCCGTTCTATTTTATGTTTCTAATTGTGATGACTACATAGTATATTGGAATGGTATCGTAATGCCGCATACTATGGCTCTATGTATGGCTATGGAACATGCCTGTGGCATTTATCCCACTCCAGAAATGAAAACAACTCTTGAAAAAAATTATGAAAGACTGTATTATAGCAATGCGTTTGAAACTAGGGCGTGGGACGACAAGGTAACATCTTCTCCTTTGTATCCTTACTTAAAACGTATAATGACAGAACATATTCAAACTTTGATTGAAAAGTATGATGCAGTTCAAGTGTTAAGTTGGTTTAACTACGAAAGGGCTAGAAAATGATTACGCTACAAGAATGGATGGAAGTTGTCGATTATAGGATTACTGAAGGAAGTGAATTTACATGGACTTGCTTTGGTGAGAATAGTTATACGTTGTCTTCTTGGAATCAAGAACATGACGGTCACAGTTTTGCCATTACCTTTGACACAAGGACTCAAGAAGTCTATATGGTAGAGTCTTGCGATTACAAACACAACCGAGCCTATCGTATTATTAATCCAGATTGGCTTGACAAGTATAGAGAGTATGCCTCTGACGAAATTGGTGAAGATGCCAAGGATCAAGCATGGGACGACGTTAACTATGTTGATCTAGAAGAGGACGACGATTGGATTCAAAAAGCCCTGGCTATCAAGGCTGGGGAAGATTACGATACTAGAGTTAGTGTTCCTCTAGAACTTGACGAAGATGAGTTGTTTGAATTAATGAAAATAGCTCATGAAAAAGACATCACTCTTAATCAATTGGTCGAAGAAATTTTAAGAAAACAAATTACTAAACTGAGAGAAGAAGTATAGGAGTAATATAGTACTCATATTCTTTAAGACCCTTGCCCAACGACTCGTAAACTAAGCGGTCGTAGGGCATTTGTTTATATCCAATAAATTTTGATGGTTTGGAAAGAATATTATCAAAAGATATATCGATTGGAAATGACGATATCAGAGTAAGTTTGCTGCACACATGTCTAAATTTGTCTAAATTAGACAATTTATCTAAATTATCTATGTAAACAATTAGTCTGTTTGTATCTCGTTGAAAAACTTGCATTCCAAATTGATCGGAAAATTGTTTTAGATCATCAACCATTGTTAAAAAGCCTATGCAATTTGGAGTGGGGAATTGTAAAAACACCATCTTGATAACCAAATTCTTCAATCAATCTATCAAAGGTATTTCTCCAGATCGGTTGTAATTTTTCAAATCCAGTAAACTTAGGTCTAACTGGCATCTCTGGGAAATAATATTCCATCATTATTTTTTTTGTGCTTGCTAAACTTAGTTTATACCGATTATCGATCATTTTAGCAACAATCGGATCTTTAGAATATGCCAAATATAATTCTGGCCTGTGCAAATAAAAAAATGGATAATCGTTATATTTGTTAATAGAACAAAAATTCATTCTAGACATAAAAGGCGATTCATCGAAGAAATGATACCATTCTATACCTAATGTTTCGTCAGTTTGCCATTTAAAAAGATGTGGTTCATAGTTACCACTGATCATTGAAAATTCATTTGGTATTTGTGTTCTAGCCCACATCTGTATAGGAGCTGCTAAATCGTATGTGTGATATTTTTCCATGTAATGAGCGAATCCGTTGGGATCGTTGCACCATTTGTAAACATCTAAATCCACATAATTAATTTTTTTTGATGTTTGTTTTGAAAAAATATCTACGTAATATTTTTCATGCAAATTCAATCCGTCAGTGAACCTAATAAAGAAAGGTTCAAATTCTAATCCTAACTTTACAAAAGTTCTTGCGATTATTTCAGAATCAACGCCACCGGATAAAAAAATACCTACGTTTTTATTATTAGTCTTAGATTGTTGATAAATTTCTATGCAGGATATTTCGAGCTCTTGTAAAAAATCTTTACATTGAATATTTGATATAGAACTTTTATAATTAAATATATCCCAAACACTTTGTCTTGTAGTTTGAGTGCTATCAAAATTATAATGAAAGTGTAACCAATTATTGTTAAAGAAAGTCATAGCCATATAAAACTGTTGGGATTCTTGATCATACTGGTAGTGAGCAATTTGTCTAATCTATCCCAATAAAATCTTTCTTTATGATTTTTTCTACCAAAACTGGCAAATGTTATACTATGACCCTTTCTTTTCAACACAGCATGTGGTGCTAATTGATTAGTTAATATAAATGCTTGTTTTGTTTTATTTGGAGGCTGAGCATAAATTCTCGTTGGATCTAAAATATTTTCGTTAACCACATAACGGCCGTTTTTAATTTCAAACTCTCCGTAGATATCTAAAGTATCTATGTTACTTGTTTTCTTCAGCATGAAATTGTTAAGATCTAATTGATTTAAGGATTCCTTTGGCCTATGAAAGAAGATTCCATGTGTATCTTCCCCAAATGTTATCCTAATTCCCAACCCCTCGCGTTCATCAAAATGAACTGGTCCTGAATCTGTTAAGTTGAATTCGTTATTCTGGTACAGATATCCCAAAGCTCCAAAAGTAGGCATTGGTAGTTTATTGAACATATCGACCAATTCAGGAAATTTCTTATCAAAGTCAGCTAACCATTTTCCATCAAGCCAAGGATAGAATGTAATCCAAAAACTTTTTCCTGTGCTTTCTAAATATTCATTTAAGCCAACGATTGGCTCGTTTGGAGAAAATTTATTCATTGAATACAGATAAGGATCATAGATAAGTTCCTTCCTATGTGCGAAGCTATAGGCTAGAAATTTATCTAAGTCTAAATCTGGAAGGTCAAGTTCTAATGGAGCATAAACTAAATTTTTATACTTTTCATTAAAATCGTCATAATCCATATTATTTTTCTGGGCCGCCGTGTCCTCTTTCCCACTTATCCCATGCGTAGGTAGCGATTACTTCTTTTTCTAAATTAGATTTAACTCGAATTTCGCCCCCCATAACAAAATATCCGTTATATTGCTTGTTTACGATTTCAATGATTTTTTGATAGGTTAAAATTTGCGGGGAGGTAACCTGTGAACGTTTTGCAAAATCTAATAGCTCAGTTTCAAAAAAGTTTTCTAAATCTAAAACATGAACTACCGGAGTAATTCTATTTTCAGCACACCAAACAATAGCGTAGGCAGTATCAAAATCATTCATACCTTTGTAATCTACGATAAAAGGTGTAAATTCAATTTCTGCTAATTTGAAAGATAATGCGGTAATTTCTGAATCTAACCCGCCACTCATACAAACATAAATCTTTTTGCCTAGTGCATCTGCTTGTTGTTTATGATAATGAGCTGCATCTATACAGGTCTCTAAAAAAGTCTTATCAAAATTTTCATGAACAGTATTTAGGTTGCCAAGGGTTTCTTCTACAATATTATTTTGTTCACCAATTTCTGTTTTTAGTTTATTTCTATAGAATAAATCTTTTTCCCCAACAGCTTCAAAACCAGTCATCTTTTTTCTATTTCTAACTCTAAAATGCTTTTTATAAACCGAGTTTTTAATTGAGTTAGTAGACACACCTGGATTATCAGTTAGAAATTTCTGCACAGTTTCATCCTTAAGGAATGCTGTGATTTGATCGGTGCTAGTGGTTAGAAACGAAGCCGTTCCGTGATAACCGTTTATAAGTTTAAATTCTCCTAATGATAACACAGGTTTTCTCCTTTGTACTTGGGTATTTATAGCTAGGTTAACACCTTACTATAAATTATATTTTCATTGCCTATTGTAATTTCAATTGGTTTGGGTATTTCTTTACTTTGATCAGTTTTAGCGTCCGTAAGTATAAAATCCATTTTGCTGTATTTTGTTTTAATAAATTCAACTTCCACTGTGTCTAACGCTCCGTCGGAAGAGCTTACATATACATTATAATCTACTAAATTTGCGTAAACATAAAGAAATCTTTTTTTAGATTTGTATAGTTTAAATTGATTGTTGAGCTCGTGAGAAAAGAATTGTTCTTTTCCGGCAATAGGATAATTTATAACTTCTTCAATTAAAGGCGACTGAACCATTATACTCTTCTATTAAATTGTTAAGAACATTTTTATTTGTAATTTGGTACTTGTCGGCCAAAGCAGCGGCGATAGATGCAGCTACAGATGTACCAAAAAGCCTAACCGATTGTTTTTCTTTGTTAATTGCAGGAACGTTTGTGCTGACTACCCAAAAGTCAATTATTTTATTTCCGTCAACATTACTTACCGAAGTAATTTTTTTATTTTTATTCAGACTGCCCACTGTCCAAACATAATTACAATGTGCAGGTGTATAAAGATCAACTGACGAACTATTATTTCCTGCTGGAACAAGAATAACAAAATCTTCTTTCATTGATTCTAATTTTAATTCTAGAATTTTTGTTTCTTTTTGATTCAAAAAGTTAGCGTTAAACAATAAAACTTTGTAACCCTCAACTGCTTTTGATGAAACATATTCTAAACAAGATAGTACATCTTTTAAAGTTGGTTTATCGTTACCAATTTTGATGCTGGTTATCTGCGAATTAGGAGATACATTTTTAATGACAGAAGCCATTGAAGTTCCGTGGCCGACTTCATCGTCTGGAAGATTTTTAAGATCAAATCTATCAATACAGTAATTAGTATTGACAGATACTCCGCTGTCTAACAAATATATCATACATTTAATTATGTAGATACATCAGGCTAGCCAAGATTCTACAGTTTGTTCTCCGCAAATTGTTGTGCTTTCAATCCAAAGATTTTTAGTAGGTGTTTCCATTAACCATTTTGCATCTGGTTGCTTTACCACTAACCAACTATGATTCTTGCTCCAAGGGGGGTCTCCTTCTAGTTCTCCGCGAAGTTGCCCAGGACCCCAGCTTGACTGTCCAAAGCATACTCTAAATCTTTTTGGTATGTCGCCATCGGCTAAATGGTGGAACATAGAAGCGTGGCTGGTCAAAGACCACTTTTCGTTTACTTCTAGAGTTGATTCAACTTGCCAATCTTTGCTATGCAGCATCCAGATTGTATTTGGATTGACGGGTCCTCCCCAATACAACGGAAAGTTGTCCTCCAACTTTAAATTTAATTCTTTGATAATGTCATTAATCTTGTGCTCTGTTGGACGATTAACGCACAAAGCTAAAGATCCAGCTTCTGTATTATGAGTCAATAAAAGTACAGTTTTTTCAAATCTTGAGTCAACTATTGTTGGAGGAGAAACTAACAAATCTCCCGACGCCAGTTCTAGCATATCAACTCCAGTCGGGCAGAGGACCGCCGTATTTTTTACCTTTAATCTTCTTGCCACGAACCTTAATACGCTCAGATCCTACTTTATGACTTTTTCCACCTTCTCTACTTCGATAACCCTGCGATTTACAACTAGATAACTGACTAGCTCCTAATGCACTATCCGGCTTGCCCGACGTGCATAGAGCTCTGCTAGCAGGCTCTTCCTCTAGTTCATTCTGTTGGATAACTTCAAATATGCGCATCATTTATTTATTTGGCTTCAAAACTTTTATCGCCGGGCCACAAAGGTAGCTTTGTACCAGGTGCCCGCTTAGGTATTTTACTGTCTGCTGAACTAACACAGCTAGGACTTATACAGGGTTTTGGTCCGTCAAACAGTTTAAATCCTGTTTCTATATTTCCTATGGGCTGATCGTAGCAACTATAGCTGCGTTTAATGCTGCCGTCGGGCTCTCTAATAATAATGCCTCTGTAACCGCTTGAACACTCCCAACCTTTGAATTTATTAAAATTAAAGGCATTAAATCGTTCTGCTTGATCCATGTACCAAATCTTATTAGTTTTATCAACAAATTCAACTTGAAAGTGTTGGGGTATTTGACTGTGTTCTTCTCTAAAAATTGGATCTGGAGTTTTATAGAATCTAGGCGCTGGCCTAATAACTTTCTTAGTTTTTCTAGCTTTATCTTCTGTAAATGCTCTCTGAGGCATTCCGTTATGCAGTTTGGCCAACATTTCTGGTGTATAGCCGTCTACCACACGACTAGCCGTAGGATCGCTTTGCGGTTTAAGTGTTACGTTAATTCCTTGTTCGTGAAAGAATAATGCGTTGTCGTAATCTCTATCAAACCATTCAGGAACCATAACCATATTGATAGTAATTTGTACATCGTGTTCTTGACACAAAATTAATTTGTCTGCAAACTCCTGCATTTTTTCTTTGGTATTAACATGTTCTGTATGGAGACTAGCGGTAATGCTAGCCCTGTTAAACTTGCTAACAGCAGAACAATACTTTTCTTCAAACCACTTCATATTACGACTCATGTTTGAAGTCATATGCACAGAAGTATAATTTGTGTTAGGAGTATCATCATTAAGATAATTTAAGATATCTATATACCCCGGATGGAAGGTAGGTTCACCTCCACTTAGGCTAAAATGAAAACTATTAAAGTTGCGTTCTCTAGCCTGCCGTTTTATTTCATCTATTGTTTTTAGGCACAGTTCGGTAGGCCTATGATCTTTGGTATCACTTCGAGCATAGGGCCAACAATAGCTACATTTATAGTTGCAGAACCTACCTAGCAGCCAACTGACTGTAAAGAGGTCTTTGTACAACATTGTACGTTGTCCTACTCTTACAATGTCATCGTACGGTATTTTAGTGAAGTCGTAGGCACTCCATTTTAAATCTTTTGACATATTTTAGTTAGGCCAGTTTCTTTTTTCCCATTCGTGTCTCAGTGGGAAGTAATCATCTATTGGTTCGTTAGGTGCTTTAAAATCATTTAGGTCAATAATTACTTCTTCGCCCATTAACCAACCTTTAGCTCTTTCTGCTAAGGTTCTATTATTTTCTTGGGACATGTGACATCTTCTAACATCTGCTCTGCAAGTTTTATCTTTTCTACTAAGATCTTCCTGAGTTAGTCCGTAATGATGCAGCTCCATCGATGCTATATCGTTCAAACAGGGTCCAGGCACGCCTTCTGGTAATTCTAGCGGCCAGCATCCGGGAACTATAATCATGTCTGGCCTACGTTTTTTCATGTCTTCTATCATTAAATTATGATAATATCTATGTTCTTCAAAATTATAGATGTAGTTGAAGTAGGCTTCAATCGCATCTAATGTTTTCACTCCTCTTAGATAGTCTGGACTACCTTTGATTAATTTTGATTTCCAAAGGTCAAGATAAAATAAATTCGTAGTATGATGACTAGAGCTTAAATTTTCTGGCTGGCTACCTGGTACAGGACAATATAATCTTCCGGGAGTTGTGGTAACTAATATTATTTTGTCGTATTCTGCTGCTGACCACTCAAAATTTAAATAAGACCAATAAGTACTAGCGCCTCCGATAGCTTTATTTTTAACCTGATATCCACATTCATCGGCAATTATAGTAGTCCATGAAGGACTTTTATGAAATACTGGGGGGCCGGGATCTGCAAAACTGTCGCCTAAAATTAAAAGTTTACGCATATTGTAAAGGGTCTATACTTATTTCATTAATACAAATGTCTGTTGGTTGTTCTAGTAACCACTTTATATATGTAGCAGTTTTAGAAATGTCCATACATTTTCTTTCTGGATGTTTGTGTTGCACATTTGACAAACTCCCAAAACTTATTAAAGTAATTTTTGGAGCATTGCCCCATACACCGTTAAGTCCAAGGGTATTACAATAATCTCTTAGAGCTTTTTTTTCTGCATTGTATAACCAGGCGCCACCTTTTTTTACTCTATCGGTAGTTGATCCAATACAGATAATGTAAGGACGATGATTTGCCTCAACACACTTCTTGTATACAATGTCTAATAAGGTTGTCTGATTAAATTTATATAAGGCAGAACAATTTATAAAGACATCATAATCTAAAACTAATTCTGCTAACCTGTTTTGATCTTTTTGTGAAGTTAAATCAAACCCTGATTCTCGACTAGCAAAAAAAGCTTTTGGATAAAATTGAAACAGCTCTTTGGCAACTCCATAATCAGGGTTACCGGTGATCAATAATTTCATGCAATATGATATCTTACGTAGTTTTCTTTTGCTGGTCTAGTATCAAAATTAGAATTAGGAGTGCTTTTTTGTTCACATAATAGTGGATTAAAATAGGTGGTACCGGGAGTAGTATCCTTATGTCCCATACCTATGGCAACTATGGGCTGTTCATTTGCACCGTGTCCTAAAAGAGTAGCTAGTTCTGACTTATTTCTAATACATGCGCAAAAGGCAGTATCTATACCCTTATCTTCTGCACTGAGCATGGCGAAGATACTGGCGATACCAATTTCATTTTGACTCACTTCCTTAAATTGTGCGTCAATTTTTAATTCGTTATTAAGGCCAATTTCATTATTGTTTAAAGCTCTATAACTAAAAACCATCAACCAAGGTGCTAGCACCTGTGGATTTCGAATATCGTCAATCCTATTGTTACCTTTTCTATCAACGGATTCCCAGATCTTCATTCTAATACGTTTTACTCCAGGAACTAATGTTGGTAAGCTAGCTAGACCGTTTTGAATAACAGATCTTAATGCTTCTATATCATTAGTGACTCTGGTAATTGCACTTGCTTCGGGAACCAACGCCACATTTAAAAACTGTGAAACTTGATTTTGTGTCAACGGAGCAGGTGTGCTAGTTAAAATAAAATTAAGAATTAAATCTTTAACATAAACATAGGTTGCTAACTCAGCAAATTGTCTAACTCTAGGTTGTCCGTTGGGATTCCAATATGTTTTAGCACTATCTCTAATATATTGATTAGTGTTATATCTTACATTTAGTCTTAGAGATGCTACAATATATCCTATGTCTCTTTCACATTTAGCGGCATCATACACATATCCATTAAACGGAGGAATGCCTTGTTGTACTTGATTAGCTATCCATGCCGTAACTTGTTTTTGAATAAAAGTTTTATTTTTTTCTATAAGTTCAACTGCATTTGGAGCTACATTGGGATCGGTGTTATCTATGATATCAATCCAAAAAGGAACTTTTTTCTGTTTACTAGGGCAGTAATTATGTACTTCATCTACAACCTGATCAATTGTAGATTTAGAAGGTACTTGATTGTTCCATCTATAGATAGTTCTTCTTTGTGATATTAGATTAGACCATTCCATGCTATTTTCTCCGCTATAGGGTATTTAATTAAATCCCAGTATCGTATGCCTTAAATTCAGGCACAAGATCGTAAAAATTCTGTTCTCTTAAATTATCTAATGTGTTATTGTAACTAAAAAACTTTACTAGAGATTCGCTATCGTCTTTGGCATTCATATAATTGATAGTTTCTTTAACTTTAGGTAAATCTAAATAAGGTTGTAGACGTTGTTCTGCTAGCAACTTAAGATCCTTAGGTAATATTTGTATATTAAGAACTTGTGGATGATTTAAAATGTTTAGGTATAATTTAACATTTAAATATTTCCTCATCCAATCAAATAACTCATGGAGATTAAGTATGTTATAGGTTTGTACAGTACAATGTAACTGAACTTCTACATTATTCATTTCTACAAATCTATCCATGTTTTTTTCTACACTGACCCACGCAGTTGGATATCTAATATACCTATTTAGATCTCCGTAAGCATCAATGCTAGCGTTAATTTGTATCTTTTTAAATTTACTCCAGTAATCTATCATCTTTTTAGGTATATTTGTAAGATTAGTATTGTATTTCAATTTGATATTTTTAGCTAAATCTTTAGCTATAAGGATATCAAACAATTTGTACTGTTCTAGAGCAAGAGTAGGTTCGCCACCAGTTAAGTAAATTTCTTCTATTGTATTTGCTACTTCAATTAAACTGTCCCAGGTCTTTGACTTTGTCGGCCAATCCATGCTAGATAATCTTACAGCTTCTTCTTTAGATAGCGCAAAGTTTGGCACTAGCTCTGCTTTGGTTACTACATCGTTCCATTCGTCTACCCATTGATTGCTGGCATACGGATTACACATTCTACATCTAAGATTACATAGGTTGCCTAATCTAAGGTCAATATATTCAATGTCAAGGTCTTGAACCACATTGTATTGTTTGTTATCCTTATACCACTTTCTGTTATAGTTGATTCGAGCAGAATCAATACCGGCATCTTCTTCTTTAAAGCAACGTTCGCACATTGCAGGACGCTCATCATTGAGCATTTGTTGCCTAATTTCTTGATAAGTAGGAGAGTTCCATACTTCACTAGGTAAGTGAGTGTAAATCTTTAAATGCTCTCCCCTTGTATTTTTAATTGTATTTTTACCAGGGATACTGTTACAACATACTCTATACACACCTGAAGCATTGGTAGCTAGGCTGTTCCAAGGCATTACACAAAAAGTTTTAGATTTCATTTTACTTCACGCAAGAATGTTAAGAGCAATCCCATCTTTACATCCCAAACTTCTCTATCGGTCTTTACAAAAGAACCGGCCGTTGGTAGTTCATTTTCGTCTAAAGGAATCTTCTTATATCTTTCTCTAATCTTTGTTCCTTTGTTAGTTGCGTGAAGTTGGAAAGCATCGAATACGAATGGTGCCCCCGGAACCCATTCGCAGGTGAGTTCCGGGGTTAAACCTGTTACACGTTTATACGGAGTATATTCTAAATATTCTTTCCAGTGTTCTCTATCATAGGGAACTAAATTTTTATCCTTAGTAATCAAATTGCCTTGAGTGTCGTGGAAATCAATAGTAACATGATCGTAAACAATAGGATAGGTAGTAGCAGTATCCTTGCCAAGAGGATTGCCATGTAGATAAACGTGTGCAAAATCAATGTGTCTTTGATTAAAAAATACAGCATGACTTACAGTACTTGGTTCATTACCTATCCACATTGGAATTAAAATATTTCTCCAAGGAACATATTTTCTATTGGGACTATCCTGTGCTACTTTTGCAAAACTATTTGTCCAGTCGCTTTCTCTAGTACTGTCTGTATGCAATCCGTATTGACTTGGTGTAATCAAAAAATTACCTGCTACGCTGGGACTTTCACTACAACCGGGCAATATTTTTTCAAGCTTGTCTAAAAACTTAGTCGCTATCTTATGTAAATTACCAGATACAAAAATAGTTCCATTAGCATTATGTCTAACGTTTAAACAACTTCCAAACGCGAATCCATATAACCATCTTAGCTCTTCTTCATTAAAAGAATATTCTTTGTCGTAGAATACCTTAGCTGGTTCTACATGTTTAGCAATATCCGCTACAACATTAGGATCTTTAAGATTCATCATCCACGATTCGTGTGGTTCAGTATACGGATCTGCTCTGTCCCAATGTGATTGTATTTCTTTAGATTCTTTGGTGATTGGTTTTAAGACCACCGGTTCGCCGTGAATTGATTTGTACATGAATTAACCCTTGTTAAAAATAGTGGCCATTTCAGGAAAGGTTTCGTAAAAACTTATGCCTCGATGTGCATCAATTTTTTCTAAATATTCTTTCATTTCTGGTAGCCTCACTGACCAGTCTTCGCTCTTCATAAAATTAATCATACCACGCAGTCTTTTTATACCGTAGGTGTTAGCCAGCCATTTTTCTTTTGTGACCTTACCTCTATCCTTTTCTGCAATGCACAGTTCCCAGTTTTGAGATAACCAAGGTATAAACTCTTCATACTTGGCTTCACATTCATCTTTGAACCATTGTGGAAGCACTTTAACATTTAAAAATGCTGGCCAATACACAAAGTGGTAATTAATACCTCCTGCACCTAGGGGCCACATGTTTACTTTTTTAAAATTCTGTTGTAGCTTCCACTTTAAGAAATCTGGAATGTAATAAATGTTAAGTGCTTGAACCGCACAGGCGACAGTAACTTCTACATTGTCTGTAGTCTGTTCATCAAGTATACGAAATACTTCTGATGTGCGTTCCCATTTACTAGGATAACGAATATATTCGTTCATAGATCCTATGCTATCTACCGAGTAATGATAGCGTACAATTTTAAAATGCTTCCATAAATCGAACAAATCGTCTCGCCATTCTACACCATTAGAATTGTAACGTATCTCTATATCTTTGGCTCTGCCCTGACGAATAATCTCTTCTAAGATTTCGTAATGCTCATCGATGATTAAAGGCTCGCCGCCAGCAAAGTAAACCTGCTGCATGTTTGGAATCTGTTCATAGAACTGCTGCCAAAACTCTGGATTGTTCTTATGCCAGTTATAGCTAGAGCCGTTAATACTACCTTTGTTATCCCATTGCCAT
>Ga0129333_10001228_pt1 | contig 22950 bp, 15 predicted proteins | sample CPB6_08_DNA_FD_94474 | JGI IMG/M metagenome (GOLD analysis project Ga0129333, IMG submission 94474) | Freshwater to marine salinity gradient microbial communities from Chesapeake Bay, USA - CPBay_Sum_0.6_0.8_DNA | ecosystem: Environmental > Aquatic > Marine > Coastal | place: USA: Chesapeake...
AATACCACTTGTAGCATTCCAGTCACTATTGATTTGTGCAAAACCTGTACCAGCAGTTACAAACTCTGCAGTATTAGTTGATGAATTCCACTGCAAAAACTTACCATCATAAGCACTTGAATTTGTTGCAACACCCACAACATCATCCAAATATCTTAAACGAGTTTCACCACCACCACCAAAAGTGGCAAGTTGTTGTTGAATACGATTGATGAATAAACGATAGTGTTCTTGGAGTTGAGTTAGAGTTACGAAGTTTTGGTTGAGTGGTGTGAGTGGATCCGAATTCTTTGTTTCTGGTGGTTCATTTAGAAGTCCTTCTTGAATAACTTCTCTTACAATAACTTCTGGTTCAATACTCTTATATACTTCCTCAATATACTCAAGTTTTCTTTCAAGTTTTCTTACGTTCTCTTGAACATCGCCAAGAGGAAGTTTTTCAATTTCTTCTAATACTTCTTTTTTGAGTTCTATGAGTTCTTGATGATTTTCTTTTAGATAATTATCAACACCTTCTAAACGAGTATTATATTCCTCAATATTCCTACCAAAAATTTTCAGATGTTGTTCATTAATTACAACATCTGCTTTGATATTTGAAATTTCTGAAGAAACTTTACCTTTAAAACTTTCTACTTCTTCGTCAATATTATCAATTCTATTTTTTACACCTAAAGAAATAGTTTCAAACTCTTTCTTAATTGATTGAAGATGCGATGATGCTTCCTCTTCCAGTGATGCTTCGAGTTCTACAAATGCTTCATATAAACCTTGAATGGCTTGAGAATATTCTTCTAGTTTCTCATTCTCTTTAGAAACTTTACTTTCTACAATCTTAGAAAGTTTATTATAAGTGTCTGTAGTTTTTTTAACTTCAGAAGAAGTTTCTTGTAGTTGACTGTTAAAGTTTTCTAAATTTGAATCAATTGCAAAAGCAATATTTTCTACCCTGTCATCAATTTCTTGACGAATATCGGCAATATTTTCTTCTACAACTTCTCTGAGATTGTCAAATTTTTCACCAATACGAACTTCATTATTAGTGATTTGTTTTTTATATTTTGGAAGTTCTTTTTCTACAAGATTGCCAACAATTTCTGTGAGTTCTGATACTCTATCTTTAAACTCACGAATATCTTTCTTATTTGACTGCTTAAAATCATTTTGCAGGTATTTAAAGTTTTCCTGCATAGTATTGATTTGAGAAAGCACCAGACTTTCTAAATCATTTTTAACAACTTTTTGAGAAAGTTCTTGTTGAAGTTGGATTACTTGTTCTGAAAGACTTTCTACTTTGTTTAATTCGTCGCGCAAAACATCATCAGACTCAACAACTGGAATGTTGCTTTCCTCCGATTTTTTATCAAAAAAGTCTGATGGTTTTTTGAGTGCCACTTATAAACTTACTCACATATAATAATATTTATTTTCTTACAAAATGCCTTATTCTTTTGCACCTTCCTCATGGGTGCCGAACATTGATACTGCTACTGTTGGACGCAAAGCATCAATTTTTTCAGCAGATTTTGTAAATAGCAATTCTTTAATTTTGTCGCTGATATTTGAAGGTGACTCATCAGAAACAATCATATCCATAAGATCATCCATTTTTAATCAATCAAAAGTAACTGTTTGTATTTATATCTCCCCACCCTTGGGCATTTCCATAACTTTTCCGTCAGCTTCTGTTGCTTTACCCTGCCCGTCTAAATTTGGTTCCATAACTGGTTGTCCCAAATCCATCTGAGCAGTTTGGTCTAATGGCATACCTGTCATTGGATCAACTGGGGCATTGGGATCTGGAATAATTCCATTCTTTATTTCTTTTTGAATCAATTTATCTTGCTCTAAGATTTCAACATCAGTCTGTCTTAAAATTTTTCTTCTAACATAATCTTGGGAGAAATATTTTCCAATATAAGGTTCTGCAACTTGAACCATATTTAATCTTTCCCCAAGAAGTTCTGTTTCCTTGAGTTCTGAGAAATGATTATCATATAGGAAATCATATTGAATATGCTCACTCATCATTTCCCAATCTTCTGGGGTGATTATATTTTTCAATATAAGTTGGGTTTTCAGCATGTCATTAAACATGTTTGAGAATCTCTTTCTCAATCTACCAACAAACTTAGTAAATTTAAGTTCATCTCTTAGAATCTCTGAAGATCTACCAAGATTAAATCCACCTTCACCATCCATTCTTGATGGTGGAACATTTAGAGAACGATATAGTTTCTTCTTAAAATATTCAATATCGGTAATTTCTCCAAGGTTTTGTCCACCAGGAAGTGTAGTAATCTCTGTGCCTCTGCCACCTTCACGACGTGGGAGCCAGAAATCTTCAAGCATCGCCATGTATTTTTTATCATCACGAATTTCTCCAGTATTTGCATCATATACCAACTTATTGCGATATCTCATCATCACGTCGCGGAGGTATTGCTCTGCCTTTACTTTAGGAAGATTGCCTACATCAATGTAAAAAATTCTTCTTTCAGGTGCTCTCGATAAACGGTAAATTACCAAGGAATCTTCAATCATTCTAAGTTGATTGAGAGATTTAATTGCTTTATGTAAGTATGACAGGGTTGATCCCTTATTTCTATCTACCAATCCAGAAGTGCAGTATGCAATTGCATCTCTTGCAATTTTTATTCCTTGACTTGCACCAGTTGCATTTACATTTCCCGTTGGATATCCTGATTTAGGATCATAAATGAAGTATTCTTCAATTTCTGGAAAGTCATAATCCATAGGATTATCACTTTGAATTTTTGATAAATTATACTTGTCGTCGGATTTCTTTTTATTTTGTCTAATATATCTCATCTTCATTGCGTCAATATAACGCAATTCTTGAATTCCAAGATGTGGATTTTTTAAGTCAATTACTTTGTGATAGTAGATTCTGCCATCAATATACCAATTTCTATAAATCTCATGAGACTTTTTATCAAAATCTAAAAGATCTAAAATGTGCTTGAATTCTTGTCTTATTTTCTTTTTTATACCATCACTTGCATTCAAATTAGACAGTTCAATTTCTACAGGACTATCATTGGTGTCAGAAACAATCGCCTCATTTACAATATCTTCAATGGCACTATCGACTTCTGGGTGAAGTGCCATTTCTCTGTATCTTTTAATTAACTCAAATTCGGTTCTATAGATTCCTTCAATGTCAACATAGGAACCAAAAAAACCACTACTCATGTAGTGGTCAACCCCGTCCTCATTATTGGGAGGAACGGGGGAAACCGCTGTCTGAGATAGTGGTTTATTATCCTCTATAGAGAATCCAAATAATTTTGCCATAATTTATTTGACTTGTGCCTTTCTAATATTTATCAGACTTTAGCGGCGGTAGATGAAGAAATAATTTCGTAGGATTGAACTTGGAATTCTACAGTAAATTCTTCAATAGTATCGCCACTATCATATGATAGATCAATGTTTGAGACACTTGTTGGGAAAATATCAACAAACTTATAAGCAGCTAAAATAGAACTTTCTGAACCAGCATTTGTTGTTCCATTTAACTGGGAACTTCTTCCCAATTGATAAACTGTTGCGTTGCTCATGTATGCATTTGGATTTGTAGCGCCAAGGTTATTGTCAAGTTTAGCGATCAGTTCAGTCCAGGCTTCAAATGCTCTTCTAAGTTTAAAGTCTTCATCGTTAATAATGGTTACAGTCCAAGTATCAATAGTTCTGTCTCCAGCAACCTTGAAGATTCTTCCTCTGAAAGGAACATCAATCGCTACAATATTTGATGCTGGTAGAGCAGCTGCTTTGCATAGATATTTGAATTTGTCTGCATCCCAAGCAATACCTGTTGGTAAAGTTGTTAATTCAACTTCAAATAGATTGGGACGAGCACCACCACCACTTAGAGCACTCTTGAATTGTGAGATTGTTTTGAGTCTTGCCACGGTTCTTTACCTCCTAGGGTCTATTTAGTGAATAATGATCAAACAGTACCTGCAACTTCTTCAAAACTTACTCCAGTTCGAGTAGCAACAAAAGTAAGAGTTACGTAGTTGATAGACTTAGCTGGTTTCAGGTAAATATCAGCTCTAAATTCATTATTATCAATAACATCTGGAGTGTTATTTGTCGTATCACAAACAACTAAGAATCCATAAAGACCTCTCTTTGCTTGAATATCTCTGAGGTATGGTTCTACGATATTCTTAAAGTTTGCTCTAGTGAGTTCATCATTCAGTTCAAACAGTTGAGCTTGTGCTGCTTTTTGTAAAGCTTGCTCAATTGTGAGGAATAAGCGGCGAACGTTAATTCTATCAAATGCTGACGCATATCCCAGTGCAGTTTTATCCCCAAACAATAGAGTTCCAATTCCAGGTTGAGTTATAACAGAATTAATTCTCAATGGATAAAGTTGATCTCTTTGTGCTTTGTTTGGATTGTATGCAAGTTTAATTGCATTATTGATAATGCCTCTTTGTTGTCCAGCAGGAGAGAACCAAGGATAAGAAATAATGTTAGTGCGGCACATGAGACCAGCAATATCCGCATTACATGGGATATATACAAACTTATTATTGAATCTATCATAGGTGTACTTGTATCCACTATCAAATACTGCATATGATGATGAAGTTAGTGAACTGAAATACTTAATTAAGTTTGTAGTCTGAGTAGTTGTATTTGTCACTCCAATTAGATTTGATCTATGTGGACCAATAACGGCAACACAATCCTTTCTATTCTCTGCAAGTGAGATTAGATATTGTGCTTTTGCTTGAGTATCAGACTCAGAATCAAATCCAGGTCCCATGATAATATAATCTGCTTGGATCTCATCTTTATTTGAGAAGAGATTATATGAATTAATTAGATCACCTAAGGCTGGCTTCATTCCACCAGCAGCAGAATAATCAACACCACCACCTAGAGTATAAGTCTTGTTACCAATAGCACTGAAGGTTACATCTTGTGCCTCTAGACCCCACAAACCATCTGCAGTTGTGATTGGAGTGAATCCAGATGAGAAACCGGTTGCTCTAGGAGTAGTTCCCCAATATGCATCAGTTGCGGATGATGGATTACCTCCAGCATAAATTTGAGATGAGAAATCTGCAATATATTGCTCATACCAGATTTTCTGAGGAGAATTAACCGCAGAAATAGCATCTAGTGCTTTTGATAAGAATAAGTGCTTCTCAAGAATTGTTCCTTGATTTCCTGTGATTGATCCTAGGTCATCAACTACAGCAACGTGTAATGCATCATTCTTACCATTTCTTTCTAATGAATGCCTATTAGTAACTGGTTTTGGTGCAATAGACTTCCAGTAAATTGTGGTATTTGTGAGATTCAGAGTTTGGTCATCATACCAGTCAGATACTGTAACAGCAGAAGTACTTTGTGTTGAAATTCCAGAAGAATTTACAAAGTTGATTGTTGTCCCAGCAACAAATGCTGATGTAGTTGAACCTTCTGCGTAATTAATTTTAGTTTCTGTTCCAGCAGAAGAAACTCTCGATGTAACCTTAACGGTAATGGTACTGTTTCCGTTTGTTGCATCGGTATTGATGCCAGTGATGATCCCCTTTAAGTATCCAGTGAATACTGAAGTTGATCCAGAACCAGCAATTGTAGTTGTAAGTGCAGAAGTAACTCCAAGTCCAACAGAAGCTCCAAGTGCTCCGAGATTGGTTGTAGTAATTCCAATAATTTGATCCGCTAAATCGTCAATAAAGCAGACCTTTAATCCATTTGCCCAAGAACCTGGATTCTTTGCTGCAAATGTAAAATTATTACCATCAGAATGATTATTTGTATAATCATCGTAATTGTCAATCTTCAGAGAAGTTGTAGAAGCAGCACCTACTCCAGCATTTGCATTATTGAGTAGTGAACCGCTAGTTCTCGCAACTTTTAGAACTCCGCCATATGAAAGATATGAAGAAGCACTCATCCAATATTCGTATTGGGAATCTGTTGAGAGTGGTTTTCCGAAAGTATTGATTAAATCCTGTTCAGTTGCAATATCAATAGGATAATCAACTGGTCCAATTGGGAAAGGTCCAGCAATTACTCCAATATTATCTAAAACATTATCAGCTCTTCCTACAGTTAAGTCAACCTCTCTGACGAGTACGCCTGGAGATAATTGAGGAGTCGCCATGTTTTTCTCCGTAAAGTCTCAGTTTATCTAGAAATTATTTATTAAAAATTCACTTTACGGAGGGGAAATTGGACGTGAACAATTTACCAGTCAGGATATTCCCATTTATCAAAAACAGCACTTTTTATCCTATCTACAACTACACGTTTTATCGTGCAGTCTTTACATTCATAAGAATAAGAAGAAGCGACTGGTCCTCTATCTTTTCTTGTTCTATAGAATCCATCGATCAAATTTTTCATTTCTCCGCAAGTTCTACATTTGCGATCGGTAAGTAATAAATGTCCTAAACGTATCTGCTTATCTAGATCCATATTACATGTATTCCCACATATAAGCTCTATCGCCATATTCATCTAAAAACCATCTATCCCCATCGGGATCAACAAAACTTTCTCCAGAATCTATACCGTCAGTTATAAATCCAAATGGAGCCATATCTTGTTCTATCTGATTCTTCTGTTCTTCATATAAACGTTTTCTTACATCTTGATCTGTTAGTTCTTTAAAATAATCTTGCGCCACTAACCAAGCATATATTACTAGACACATTGCAAGGTCATCATTACAACCTTCTTCTGCTTCAAATGAATTATGCTTTTGTACAAAGGTTGTAAGTTCAGAAATTATTTCATAATCTTTGAGGAAAAGTTTATCTTCCTCAATCATAGTTTTTAAATTTAAAGATCCAACTTTTTTTACTGTCTTTGACATTTTAACGCCAAGTTGAGTCTTTTTTCCCGAAAACCCCTGTCCGACAATTTGACCTGCTCGGCCACGCATAGAACACATGAGTACATTTTGATACTCTAGATCATAATGAAGTAGAGACGCAACTTGATCGCCAATATCATTTACTTCGCACAAAATGTAAGCATTATTATAATTCTTCGCAACTTCATATATTATATTTGGGAAAAGCATCGGTTTGATTTCATTGTTTCTGTATTTTGCAACTAATCTATGAGGAAACTGCGTTATATCTACAACTACAAAAGCAGAATAGTCATTTCCAACACCTCTAGCAACGTCTACAGTGATCAAATAGTCATGATCATCTATGCAGTCTTCATGAACGTCTAATCCAGCGTTTCTAGTTTGTGGATGGTCATATACTAGATTTCTAAGTTTAGATGGTGCAATAAGAGTATCAACAGACCCTAAAAATTCACACTCAAACTCAACTTTGAACTGTTGCTCTGAAGTGTTTGCGATTGTTTGTTTTTTCCACTCTTCATCACGTCCAGGAACTTCACTCCAATGAACGTCAGTAAACACATATTCGTTTTTACCCTTTTCCGCATCATGCCACATTCGGTAGAAGTGATTCATGCCGTGTGGGGTTGAAACTATAATTACTTTTGTTTGTTTACCGGAAGTAATAGTTGGATAAACCGACGCAAAAAATGAATCTGCGATGTGATTTGGAACGAATGCAAATTCGTCCAAAAAGAGAATATTGAAAGACATGCCACGAACCGCAGAAGCAGAAGTAGAAGCAGCCAAGATCTTACTTCCGTTCTCCAGTTCCAACGATCCTTTATTCCATGAGATAATACCTTGTTGCATCCACTTTGGTAAATTCTCATATGCGGTTTGAAGGCGATCCAGGAGTTCCCTTGCAGTTGCCGCCTTGTTTGCAAGTATACCTATGTTTACATTGTCATTGAATACCGCATAGTGTAAAAGAAAAGATACTACAGTAGTAGATTTGCCAGTCTGACGTGGCATTTTACAAATGTTAAATCTATTCTTATGGAAATTATTAATTAACTTTTCTTGGAAATGATATGGTTTAAATGTCTGTAGACCGTGATCCAAAGTTACAATTTTTACATAGTTATTTGCAAAATAAACGGGATCATCCTTGCATTTTAAAAATTCAAGAATCTGATCTTGACTAAATTCGATTGGGGTATTAGCTTTTTTTAGAAGCGGATTACCAAGATATACATCACTCATAATAAATCCTACTTATTAATTACAGTTCCAACGGCGTAAAGCTTTATTGATATTGCTGTCCGGGTCTCTTGCAGTTTTTGCTGAAGTCAACTTAGACTTCATACCTTTCATTCTTCTACAGAATGAAGCGCGACGTTTTGCTCTTTTTCCCGATGGTTTCTTTTCTGTTACTGCAGTCTGAAGTTTGGAACCCGGATTCTCACGACGATAAGCATTAACTGCTGCCTGACTTAATCCGTCAGTTTTATCTTGACGATTTACTTTTTGCCAGTCTTCTTCAATCTCAATCTCTTCTCCCATAGTTTTTACATAATTTTTATTTGGACCTGGTTTCGCAAAACTTCCTCCTTGAGGTCCAAATGCTTGTATTAATGGTTGCCCTGGTTCAATTTCTGATATAGAGTGATAAACTACATTAGACCCAGGATATACTTTTTGAAGTTCATCATTCAAGTCTTTGCGAGTTGGTAATTTTGTTGATGGGAAAAACATTTTTAATGAATAATATTTACCCCGCCACGATAAAGTAACTGCAATTACATTTCCTTTTTGTGTTTTTAGTTTTGCAGATTCCTCTACTTGAGATTTAAATCCGCTAATTGGATCTGGTTTGATAAGATCAATAACCTCAGCAAAGGTATTTCCATTTAAATCTTCAATTGTTTCTTCTGAAGTTGGAACACAATTTGGAACTACTTTTTTGCCTTTCTTCTTCATTCCTACTTGTTTATATCCAGACCAACAAGATTCCTCCATCTCACCACTCTCAATATAATCAGCTGCCGTATCAATATAATCTGCTGCTTTAGTAATTTTAGATTGCACCCAAGCTTCAAGACTACCTTCACCATTGGAAACTTTAGATTTAATTCTTTGCGCTGCCTTCATTAGTGTATCAATTTCAGAACGAACCATTGAGTATTCATGATCTTTTACTGATACTTTATCCCATGCTTTTTCGCCATAAGAACATTCGGATCTTGTTTCTCTCTTAGCACATAGTGGGCAATATCTTTCTTCTTCTTGCATGGTTTCTTCTGATTTAGTTCCCCAGTTTGATGCACCAACTTTACGGCATTTAACTAGTGCTCCGGATGCATATGCGCTTGGCCAAACACTATAACGAGACTTTACTTTGTTATAGCAAGCATCTTTCTTTCCACTACCTTTGCTTGGTTTGTCCTTTACTTCTTGTAAATCCATCTCTTCAGTTCTTACGTTAGTTGGTTTTGCACCACCAGTTTTTTGTGGTTGATTTGGGTCTTGAATATTTTTTCTTCTTTTTGCTGCTTCTTCTTCGTCTGCACTAAGATTACGTTTCATTTTTGAACTTCCGCATTTTGGTGTAGAAGTTTGACCTGGCTGACGGGCACAAGGTTTACCTGCCCACTTTCCACCCAATTGAACCCATCCCTTTTTACCATCAGATGACTTTGATTTATTAAACCAATCGTGAAGACCTTCATCTCCAGATTTGGTTTCTTCTTTTACATCTTTAAATTTTTTATGATGCTTTTTAGCATCTGCTTCCATTCTTTTCAGACGTGTATAATAATCTGGAATTTCATCAAGATGTTGGAGAGCAATATCTTTTGCTAGATCATGATCTTTGGTGTGCTCATGCTCAATAGGTTCTCCCATATCAAGTTGCTTTTGTATGAAAGAAACATCAAGACGATGCTTCTTTGCAATTTGCTCAACTGTTTTGTGCGACTTGATTTTGGGCATTATTCAACTGGGTTTGATTTAGTCTGCTCGCCTTTTGCTCTTTTTCTTCTCGCAGCACAATGAGCACGTTGAGAAAATCCTTTTGGATTGGAGCAATCAATACTCTTTTTATATTTATTAGTCCACTCTTCTTGAAACTGTCTAAACGTTTTCATCGTTTGTTTGAGATTGTTGTTTTAGTAATTTTGCTAATTCTGCTGTTGACCCAACAAAAAGCGCATTGTTTACCGTTGTTGGTCCCTTTACACCCCTTTCTTCCTCAATATCTTTCATTTTTTTCTGAAGATCAATTAATTTATCTGTAGCATCAGCCACATTTTTTATTAATTGCCCCGCTACTTCATACGCTCTAGGCATTTCACTCTCTTGAGCTAATTCCAATATTCCATTAATTGCTTCTTGCCCCTTTTCAATTAAGGAATATAAATTTCCTCTAGTATAATCATAATCTTTTTTTATATCTTCATTAGAATTTGATAAAGATTTTACTTTTTCTAGTGAGGTTTCTATTTCTGGAGAAATAGATATTTCCGAAGAAATAATTTCCTCTTCAATATTAAAGGCATCATTTAGACCATCAAATTTTTTTGTCATTTTCATTTTAATTAAAAGGTAGATCCACTAAAACCAAAATCATCACCCTCTTCAATTAAGAGATTATCAGAAGTTGTTATTGATTTAATAGGAGAACCTGCTAAGTGAGAAGTTACTGTGGTATTATCCCTACCTCTGTCTACAGTGAGAACATTTCCAGATTTTAATTTAACATATACTTCTTCTCCTTCCAAATCCAAATAAGTATTTGTTGAAATTGATGAAGCATCATTTACTGTTATTAAAGTATCCTCTATTCCAACATCTTTTGAGAGATTGGTAAGAACAATTCCAGTATAATTTTTGATTGCTCTTGGTTCTGATGCATAAACAACTTCTCTCTTTGGAGATGAAGTTTGATCTCCAGAAATATAACTGATTGTAGTCTTTTTGATAATATCTTTTGTTGCAGAAGAAATCGGACCAAATAGATAGGTTTTTACTGTAAATCTTAAAGTATAAATTAATACTCTTCTGGTGGAAAAATTGCCCTCATAGTCATCCTGCATTGTAATATTTTCTAGGATGACCGGGACATCTCTTTTTTCGTTAATATCATCCACTAGTTCAACTGTCAAGGTATATGCAGGTTGAAAATATGGAAGAATTTGTTCAATTATCTGTAAAGCATCATCATTTAATTTTGACATGATGCTCAATTCAAACTGCATATTATACGGAACTGGTAAATATACTTTTTTAACTTCTGTTCCGCCAGATGCAAGACCTGTTGTAAATGTTTGAGTTGTAGTTGATTTTCTTGCTGGATCATAAGTTAAACCTGTAAATTCAAATGACATTCTGGGTAATGTAATTTGAACTGGTTTATTTAAATCTGGAGACTGTTCTAATCTGGCAAGAAATTTTTGAGTAGGACCATAAGCAAGAGGAACTTTGATTACATCAATAGTCGCTCCATTATTATTAGTATGCTTGATACTAATTTCATTGAATAGAGAACCAAATGCAATCACGGTTCTTCTTAAAATTTGGTGATAAAAATAGTCAAACATACTTATATTGTCCTTATTAAATTATTGCACATAATAACTTTTATTTATGGCATACCAAATGGATTCCTTTCGCTAAAATCAACAATGTCACTGGCTTCCTCTTCAATAGACTTATTACTTGCAAATCCATCCTCAGCTGGGAATTCATCGATGATTCTTAAGTAGTGTGATGCACTGGAGGAAGATCCAACAATATTCTCACCCAACTTAAATTCTCCAGTCACATTAGAGACTTCTAAAATGTTTGTAGTGGCATTCCAAGACCTTACCCTACCAGTTACTCCACTTTCAGATCCTGTGACTACTTCATTAAATGTAAAACTTCCGTAGGAGTTTAATGAAGGATTTTGAATAGTTACTGTGGGAGGCAGTACATAACCAAATCCAGCATTTGTCATATAAATTGCTGTTACTACGCCAGCAGAATTTAATGTTGATATTCCAGTAGCAGTTGCTATTCCTGGAACAATATCTGCATAATTTTTTTCAGAAACATTATTTGATATTGTCACTGTTGGTGGTGTTAAATATCCGCCCCCGCCATAAGTAACAGCAATTCCAGTAACGATTCCACACTGATCGACGCCAAATTCAAAGGAAGATGTTGCAATTCCAACATTTGTGGAAGATGCGGACATGTATATTATATTTGATCCAATTCCAGAAACAAAGGTGTTATTTGGAATAAAATTGTAAGTATCACTATGACCAATCGCCAATCTTACCCTATCTCCAACAATAATATTTGTCGTATTAACGCCAACTATGGTGGTGGATCCAATACCAACAGTGCCTTGTCTAACAATTGAATTATAACGAATAGTTGCAATCCCAAGTGCTCTAAATGCCTCATTTACTCCTTGTGGTGGGGCTATTGTTACTGATGGTGTAGATGCATAACCAAATCCACTATTTCCAATAGAAATGGAGGTTATTGTTCCTGCAACAGAAACACTTGCAGTTGCTGTTGCTTGTATTGGAGAAGGAGTTCCAGAAAAAGTAATATTTGGTGGAACGGTATATCCAAGTCCAATTGTTGCACCAGTGCCTACTGCCCAAGGATCTGAGGGATTGAAAGAAACTGCCGTAACAATTCCAGTAATTGGATGAATAGTTGCAATTCCAACTGCGGTAATAGTGGGTGGAATAGTTCCATATACACCACCAGTGCTAATAGCAACAGTTGGCGCTGTTGTATATGCTCTACCGGTGGTACTAAAAGCTAATGATGTTGGTTCGATGCTAGAACCAACAACACCTCCACCAATGTCAATAGTTGCGCTTGCATAACTAAATCCTGGATGAGATATAGTCACTAAAGGTGGTGAAGATGGATCATAGAACTTTCCTTCAGATGTAATTGCAATGCTTGAAACTCTACCACCAGTTGTAGCATAGTTACTCATAACTGCAGTTGCTAAAGCAACATTACCAACCCCAGCAGGTAGACTGAAAGTTACTGTAGGCGCTGTTTTGTAGAAAACTCCTCCAGTAGTTCCACCTGGGAATAAGAATGAAGATGCTCCAATACTAATAACTGCTCTTAAGACACTCACTCCAGTCCCAACTACTGGAGAATCAATAACTGCAGTCGCAGCAGCCCCAACATGTTTTGGTCTTGAGAATGTTACTGTAGGTGCAGTTGAATATCCAGAACCACCTAAAGTAACCGTAACTATACCAACACCACCTGTTGTAGAAATTCCAACTATTGCCTGCGCTCCACTGCCACCACCACCAATAAATCTTACTCCAGGATTTGTAGTATATCCATATCCTGGACTTATAATTTCTACGCTTTGAACAGATTCTGCGGATGGGTTTGTATTATCATTACATACAACAATTCCACCGATCATTTTTGCAACCGCAGTTGCAGTCTTTCCGCCAACAGGAGCTGAAGAAATTCCTACCTTTGGCGTGGATGTGTATCCCCCACCCCTATTAGTGACAGCAATAAATCTAACAACACCATTAAGAATTGACGCCGTTGCTGTAGCAGTTACTCCTACACCGACCATTGTGAGTTTTTGTACAACTCCAACTGGTTTTTGATCCTCACCTACTATTTCATCTCCAGAAATATTGTCATCTATTTCATCAACACCAGTATCAATGACTTCATCCTCATATCTAAAGAGCTCACATCTCAACTCATATGTATAGAGTCCTTGAAGTTGGTAAAATGGTTTTTCGTGCTCAACATATTTTATTTCAAATAAACGATCGCCCAGAGGAAAATAAAGTAAATCACCTTCTTTTGGTCTTGATGATAATTTAATGTTTGACTGATTGGCAATAAGAGGACTTATGTATGTCTTAAATCTTTCTCTGGAAATAGTTAAAGTTATTTCATTCAAAGCTTGTATTCCAAACTTTGATAATATTGTTGGATTATCTCCATATCCATCATAAGTATTAACGTATGCTTCAATCGGATATGCTACATTAAAAAGAGATTCTATTACTTCTTTTATTACTGTTTTTTCTGTAATATATTTTCTTGGAAGATAATAAATCTCAACTCCATACATTTTGAGTTGTTCATTGATTAAATCTTGGATTAAACCCTGTTCTCCTTTAGAACCCTGCAGAAAAAATGGATTGAGCATGGGTTTAACCTATCATATCTAAAGGTGGAAGTTCATAAGTACTTGACATTCTTTCCATAAGTAAATCAATTTCTCTTTGGGCATCGTCAAACATTTGTCTCCCATTGAGTTCAACTCCGCCTGGAAGTTTTACTCCAGTAAATTTCATCATATTTTGACCCCACTGCCTTTTGATTAATGCAGTTAAGTATGGTTTTAAAAATGAGTCGTTCCAAACCCTAGCATAATCATTTGGATCTAAGGTAGTATAACAATCAATAACAATATACTGACCAACAGTTACTGAGGACCAATCTATATCCAAATATAATCTATCTTGCCTCTTATTAAAACGAATTTGCTTTTGAGTATTTAATAAGAAATTTAAGTCTTCTAAGTATGTCTTTACCATTGCATAACTTAAAAGTTCAGTTGCCCCCCAATAATAAATGTCATTCAAGAATAGCTGATACTTGACACTAAACATATTATGCGTGATAGTATTTGAACTATCAAACGCAAAGATTTTATTAACACCAATTACATTCGGCGGAACTTGCAAATAGTTGCTATTTTCTGTATAAGTAAAGGTTGTGGGTGTACCTGCAATATTAGCAGTAGCTGTTGTGGAGGCAAGACCTACGGTGCTATTATTGTATCCAGCTCTTCCCCTGTCAATATCATTTTGGGTTATTTTGTATTTGTAAAGAGCTGCATAAACTCCATCAAAATGCCTCTCTTGGAAAAATTGAACGGCATCGTCTACAAGATCATCAATCTGCTCATCAGCAACGTTAATCTCTAAAACTGGCGCTCCCAGCTTCCTTTTGCAGTAATTTATTAATTCTTGTCTGGTAGATGGTTGCGCCATTTATTGTTTCTCCATTAAGAATATTTATGTTTTGGGTAGAAGTAACTGAGAAACTACCTCTTGCTGCTTCAAATATAGTTTATAATAGCATTTTGCAATTTTTTTTGCATCTTCAATATTCTCTAAAGAATCTATTTCAGAAGCAACTTTAAAATACTCAAAACTTTTGCTTAAGTTTTCTAATTCTATTTCATTTGGATCCATCAATCAAACTCCTAAGTAAAGATTTTATTTCATTCAAATCATCCTTCATATTAGCAACATCTTCCTCAATCCCCTGTATCTTTTGAGTCTCTTTATTTTTAGTATCTCTTCTTGAGATGTAGTTTTCATACTCTGACATATTAGTATTAATAATGTTGTTTGTGTTTGGGTCCTTAAAAAGACCGTCGTATCCGTTTACCTTCAGATATTCCATAATAATTAATTCTTACGCCAGAGCCAAAACTCTCATATTTCTTATCCTTGGTGGATAAGCTTGATTAGTAGATGTTAATACCAATTTAATTCTATAGTTTTTGAATGATGGTAGTTGATCTGCGGTGAATGTATATTCTCTAAATTCAATATTAGACGATTCAAATCCAAGTGATGGGGTTTGTGCAATAAATGCATCGGGTAAACCATTACTATCTTCAAAATTGATTATTTGTTTTTTAGAATCTAAATTATTGTATCCTGGGAATGGAGTGAAAATTGGAAGGAAATTCTGAGACTCGCCAATTGCATAGAAAGCTCTAATATCGCAATATGTGTTTATATGAGATTCTAAAATGATTTTAATAGAAGTTGCTGCAGTTTCTAATGAAATTTCTTTAGAAAGATATTGGCAAGCAGTTGGGTCGCCTTCAATCAAATTAGCTCTATTATCATCAGCATAATTAGTAATTACACTATTGACCCTGTTTGATGTCAAGATTAGATTTATTCGTTGAGTATCTATTACAGGACTTACTTTTGAATTTACTGTATTCAAGAAGGTCCTTAAATTCAACGATTTATTTCCAGGAAGGGTTCCTAGGGAATTAATTTCATTTATTCTAGAACAAATTAATCTTGGACTATCAAAATAATTAGAGGCATTAATAGTTACTGGTTCATAACCTTTATCAACAAAGGCAATTTCATTTCCACTAATACTTACTCCAGTTACAGTTCTGACTTCAGCGTTAATAGAAGTTCCCTGGACTGTAGTATTTTGAATCATCGGGGTCAAAATTTCATAAGAGATGTTTTGTGTTGCCGTAACATTAAATCCACCAGTGGATTTTGTTTGGTTGAAGAACAATGTTGGGAAACTTGTTCCAACACTTCTATCAACACCATCTTGATTCATTTGAATTTTTACATTATATGAATCAAAAGATATTGGATTTGAGACTGTTACTAAGTCTAAATCATGATCCTTATTAATTCTCCTTAGGGAGACTCCACCAAGCTCATACTTGTAGACTGGTGTGCCTACTAAATGACTTTGAGAGATATTATAGATGTCATTTGATTCTCTAGGATCTATAACACCAAGTCTAGTTACATCATCAAGAGATCCTGCAGAAACTGCAGAGTATGAGAATAACTCTCTTCCAATTAAAGCATATCCTAGATTAGTCGTACCAACACCAACATTCTCGAAAGTAGAAAACTCAGATGAATTTTCTACTAAAATTGAGCCAGCAGCGTCGAATGCATATGCCGCTGTTAATTTGGTAGGTTTAATATCAGATTCTACATTGGAGATTGTAACAATATTTTGGTCAAAATACATTCCATGATTTTTATGATTTACTAAAATATGCAATCCGTCACTTTCTTGATTTATATCTGAAATTTGAACTCCACCACCAGACGAGAAATTTAATACAGTTGTAATTCCAGAATTATTGACATATTGAACTGTACCTGCAGTTCCCACAATTCCAAAATCACCTTGAACATTATCTAAAATAAGCTCATTTGTACTTGCAATAGAAACTAAGGAAAATAGTGCATTTCTTCCTAGATTATTAACACCCATGGTGTCAATTTCAAGGACATCTCCCACTTGATATCCATTTCCAGAAGTAACAACTGTTGCTGCTACTGCAACTCCATTTGTAATCGTTATATTTGCGGTGGCATTTCTGCCATTACCTGTCAATGAGTTTAAAGGAATATTAGTAAAGGTATAAGAACTACTTGAAGGTGTATATCCAATACCAGAATTAATTACTCTAAGTGTGCCTGTAGCTATTCCTGCATTTGAAATATAATTACCAGATGCATTTGATCCATCCTGAAGAATAGTATTTCCTATTGTAAGACCGGAATCTGATAATGCTGAAGTTAATCCTATTCTAATCTTTCTGGAGTTGATCAATAGTGAATCTGGCATTAGAGTTGCAATTTCTTTATTTGCCAGACTTAATTCTGGATTGTAGAATTCAACAACACCGTTGCTTACAAAATCTGCTCTATATAATGTAAATTTGAGATCTTCCCATTGACTTGGTTCCCAAGTAGAAGCATTTTGTGATTTAAATAGTGAACCAAGGTATGGTTGGTTTGAAATATAGGATTGAGTAAGAAGATCAACTTCTCCAACTCTAGCAATATATGCCGTATATTTGGGGGAATTGGATCCAATCGTAATGCAATACTCTTTCTTACCTTCTAGATAAACTGGAGACTTGAAGATAAAACTTGTAGCAACACTTCCATCTTCTGAAACATTTACCTGATCCGGATCCAAATTGAGTTCAGAGAATGGGACAACAGTTTGCGTTGGTAATCCATTTTGCATTGTTCTGATTTGGAACAAAATAGGAATATCTGCGTCATCTTTGTTCTTGAAGAACAAATCACACCTAGTTATAAAGACTCCACTTTCATCATCTACCAGGAAAGATTGTGCAAGGGGATCCCACCAAGGACATCCACCAAAAGATGAAGTTTGGGAGATTACTTGACTTCCTACTAGTTGACTTCCGGTTGTTTTAAATACATCCTCACTTTCTAATTCTTGCTTCGTTTCAATCTTACCATTTCTAGTAGAAATAATATTTTCTTGTACGGTTTCGATAGTTCCGCTAGAAATAAATTTCTCTTCGGAAACTGTAGTAGCAAGTGCTCTTTGATTGAGATTATTGTTGATTAATGTGAAAGTTTTATTTCCATTTTCAAATCTTGGATTTGTATTAATGTTGGGATCTGGAACATAAAAACTTCCGATGAGAGAGGTATAAACATCAGAAACTAGTCTGACATTTGTTACTGTTGCTTGAGCACCACTAGTTTGTCCAATAAGAATCATATCAGATTCTACCCATCCACTAAATTCACCTTGAGTATGACTTGACAGTGAAAAAATATCAACGTTTAGAATTGTAGATGTTGAAGAATAATTATCCGGTAAGGATTGACTTGTATATGGGTTAAGTGGGAATGTTCTTAATGGAGAATTATAAATTCCCTCTTTATGGTTTGACTGTGCTACTCTGAATTTGATAGTTGGTTTTGAATTTTGCCAATCCGGACCCAATCCAGTTGCCCTAGAATAACCAATTACAGTTTCCCCAACGCTAAAAACTCCCGAATTCATACTTATTTCTAAGAGTTTTGGAACGCAATACTTAGTTACATCAATTCCATCAAAGAATGCGTAAACCTGAGTTAATGGTTTAACGTTTTTAGCAACAAATTGAATATTTCTAGATCTCATGTATTGAATGAGTTCTCTGCTTACAACTTTGTCCCCGATTGATTGTCTATCAAATTGTTCTGAGACAAAAGTTGTTGTTCCAGTTCTTGATTTTACTCCAGTTTCTTTAATTTCTCTATAAGTATCTTGAGTTACTGTAGTTGTAACTTGTCTTCCATAATAACCATAATATCCATACCATCCATAATAACCCCACCACCAATATCCACCCCACCATCCATAAGGATGTCCCCAGTAATTATGACTATAATTCGTGTCCGTTCTGACTTTTGCAGTTTCAATTACTTCTTTTCCTGTCCAATTAGTCTGCCAAGAGTTCCAAACCGTAGGTGCAAATCCAGTCTGAGGGTCAACGTTTAGTGTCCTGACTGCAGTTGCGAGAGTTTCTGAATAATTACCCTCAACATTAATGATCTTTGCATCCAAACGAACTGTATCAACCCAAGTATCTGAAGATGGAGTTAATTCGACCACACCCTGCCAGAAACTAATTACGAATGGAGTAACACTTTCGGTTCTAGTTGCAAAAGACTGTTTTAACCATTCAATTTCAGAATAATCTAGGGTGATAATATCTCCAGTTTTTCTAATATTAGTCCCCTCTGGTTGTTCAAATGCCAAATCTGTATCTGGACTTACTCCATCAACTGGTCCTTGAATAAGATCAATAGCAGTCGTATAATGTTGTGGACGCAGTTCTTTATTCTTAGAATCAAGACTGTTTTTATATTCAATACCGTTTTCTTGTGATTTCAATGATGTAAAATTATCAACAAAGAATCCAGATTTAAATCTATCTAATCCTTCAGAATCCGCAACAAATAAATTAGCAGTATTTGTTTCCAGTAATGATAATGAAGTATAATATTCTAAATTCTTAATTCTATTCTCTAGTTGTTTAATATCGACCATGCGATATCTTTTATGCTCTAAAAATTCAATAGATGCTTGAGAGACGTTGAAAAGATATGGAGGTAAAGATACTGTTGCAATTTCTAGAGCATCGTCTACTGATACTGGTTTTTCTGGTTTTTCTGATGGAACACCATATTTTACTTGGAATTTTCCTTCCTTAGTCAGATAAATTCTGTCAATTCTTCCAAGATAGAATGAAAAGGTTGTTAGGAAAGATTCATCTGATGCTAAAATATTAGCAGCAGAATTTCCAGAGGCATCAAATGTTCTTCCATAAAATTCTAGAGGAGATCTTGAGTTCTCTGAAACTGAATAGTTAGAAACTCTTGGTCTTATATCAATTATATCTGAATTTCTAATAGAATTTACTGATTGAATATCTAAATTATAATCAAAGTTTGTATATGATTGTATAGTAGTAATATCTCCATCATCAGATCCCTGATAGTAACCGGAACAATAATATACTTTTATTTTTCTAGTGGGTTCAGATGTGGAATCTTTTCTAGTAATAGTTCCATAACCATAAAAAGATCCTTTTTGCCCATTATCAAACTTAAAGTTTGGTGAAATATTATTACTTGGTGAATTTAGGGATGTAATGACTGCCTGTATATTAGATTCTTCAAATACTATAGTTTCACCTTCTTTCAGAGTAACTTCATTCAATGGTATGAATGTGATCAGAGAATCGGTCAGTCTTTCTGCATATATTCCAATCGCTCCACTTGTTTGTGCGGTAAATCTTTCCCCTATAATTAAGTCAGATGTTTTTGCAGTTGGACCACTAATAGAAGTTAAAACCGCTGTAGGAGCAGATGGATCGGAAGTATCAGTTGATTCATAAATGCCAAAGACATTTATAATGTCTGGAGTGTTTAATGAAATAGTTTCATCTTGAACTCTTGTTCCGTATGGATAATTTCCATATAAAAGTCCATCATTAAAGGTAGTACCACCTATACCCGAACCTTGATATTTCGATTTATCAATGACTACTGAATTAACTCTATTTTTTAATTTAATCTTTGATTTTGGATTAATTTTTCTAAGAGTTGTTATTAGTGTTGCTGAACCATTGGACCCTAAGTTATAAATTTGTAACTGAGATCCTCCACTGATATAATCAAATTTATCAGATGACAATGGTACAATGGTCCCATCATTTCTTATTAATGAATATCTTTCTTCATCAAAAGATAAGAAAGTCTCATTAGTACCCGCTGAGACTGGAGTTGATAATTGCCCACCTGTTATTGTAACATCAAATGATTTTCTAATGACCAGTGTTGAATTGGTTAGATCTACCGAAGCAATATTTGGTCTTGGTAAAATTGTATATAGAGAATCATCAGTAGATGCAGTTAGATTTGTGGTTAAAATTTTAAAATCTGAAACCTGTATTGGACTAGTTGATAAGGACCCTGCGTTTACACCAACCACTGTTGTAGTTGGGACAATTGTAATCTCTGTAGCACCTACCCCAGTTACTTTTGCGTATACGGGATCAAATGAGGTTCCATCACTAAATTTGACAATATTTCCTACTTTTACAATCTTTCCTGGGAATGATTGATTTGTACTAGTTACTGTACTGACGCCGCTATACCCAGTAATAGTTGCAAATCCAACAAAGAACGAATCAGATAATATAGTATCTGCAGTGAAGGTTTTTGATGTGCCAACTGATCCATATACTGATTTTATATCGTTAATTCCATATGAGGTAATAGCAATACCAATGTAACCAAAATCTATACCATCAAAAGAAAATGCCTCATTTGGTATAAAATCACCACTTTTTTGATAAACTGTTAAGCTAGTGGAGTTTGAAACAGAGTCTTTTAAAAATGCAGATGCTCCACTTTTCTTACCTTTTACAATTGTTGGAACAACTAAATTAATAGGTTCGTTTAAAGTAATTTCTGTGATAGTTTGTACATCATATAAAGAAATGTCCCATTGATTTATTGATAAGTTTGAAAGATTATAAGACCCAGATTCTAAAGCAAAATCATAAACTCTAGCTACGCCAATTTCTTTACCTGCAGCAATAGTTGATGCAGATCCCACTCTTTCATCTCTTAAACTTAGAACATAGGTATTTCCTATACCAATAACTGGAGCTCCATAAACTCTATTGAGAGTTAGTGATGCACCTGTATTATAATTTATTGAAAAATTTTCTAATTTTTTTGTTGTCCTTGGTTTTTCTACATCTATGAAGGTAGAACTTGTCGTTTCTAGTTCGTATCCTCTTACAAATGCTTTTCCTGGGGAAATTTGATAAACGGCTAGATTATTTGAGGGAATGCTTCCACCGTAAGTAAACTGACCCCTATTAAATATTCCACGATTTCCTAAATTATCATTAAGTGATTCCTTTACGGAAAGATCAAAAGGACTTACGTAATAATCTCCAGACTCTGCATATGTCCTTCTGGCAAGTTCATCAGTTAAAAGATTATATTCTTTAGTGGTCCTATTGCTTTTGATTATACCATTAACAATACTGGCCAATTCGACAAAATTTTTGTCATTGAAATCATCTAGTGGTTTTTTAAACAAAGAAACGCTAATCTTCAATCTATCTGCACCTGGAGATGCATAATTGTTATATCCTTGAGAATTATCAAGAAGATCCTCATCCATATTAGCATTAACAATCTCTTCATTAACGAAGAGACCAACTCTATAATTAGAATTATTTCTATACTGATCTAAGATTAATGTTTCGGTTTTTACAGTTACAAATTGTCCTCTAATAAAATATACACCTTCTGAAATAGAAAACGCGGATCCGATTGAGGTTGCTCCCGATGCAATAGTAGATGCAAATGGAGATCCTGCTGCTATTGCAGTATTTCCTAACAGACCGGATGTAATGGTTAAATCAGCAACTAACAGTTCTCCATCAGAAAATTGCTGAGTTGAATTATTTTGAGTGTTTGAACTTAGATAATTTAAGTATAATGTTGTTGTTTGTCTTTCGGATTCTGTGGAAAGTAAAACCTTTTCAACAACTGCGGTTACTCCTGATGTTTGCCCAGTAATTTTTCTACCGACCAATTGACTTACATATGCATCTACTGGAACACCCTGATAGTTATTATCAAGTTGAACAGCGTAGAAAAAAGAGTTAAATGAAATATTGCCAGGAATTACCTTTGCACCCTCTTTAAAAAAATGTTGCCCGAACTTTTCAATCTGATTCTGAAGAATAGATTGAAGTGTAGTTAATTCCCTAGCCTGTACTGGATATCCAGGTTTGAAAAGTACTTTATAATAGTCATTATTTGCATCAAAATCATCAAAGTATGGAGATACATTTAAATTAGTTTCTTGTGGCATAATTCTTTAGAACTGCAAAATGACTTTAATATCTTCTTTTTGATTTGAAGACCTTGTTATTGATGGTCTATTGT
>Ga0129333_10001229_pt1 | contig 22942 bp, 20 predicted proteins | sample CPB6_08_DNA_FD_94474 | JGI IMG/M metagenome (GOLD analysis project Ga0129333, IMG submission 94474) | Freshwater to marine salinity gradient microbial communities from Chesapeake Bay, USA - CPBay_Sum_0.6_0.8_DNA | ecosystem: Environmental > Aquatic > Marine > Coastal | place: USA: Chesapeake...
TCCGGCCGATGACGGCCCAGCAGTTCCGCCGGCTCGTCAACGTGCTCGAGCAGGTGGCCGACCGCATGCCGGCGCCGGTTCGTTTCTCGCCGTTGCCCGGCGACGCAGACCTCTTCAGCGAGATCGTCCTCGGTGTCGCCAACGAGGCCATTTGGGGCCCGGACTTCGCCAGCGGCTTCACCGACGGCGACGACGAATAAGGCCGATACCCACACCGCCGACCACGCCGACGGCCACCACACCGCCGATGATGGCGATGAGCGCCCCCACCGGGAAGCCATCCGACTTCGGTGTCATGTTGTTGATCGTGGGTACGGGCTTGCCCAGTTGACCGTGCAGCGCCACGGGTAGCGACGCGGCGTCGTTCGGGTCGGACCCACCGGCAAGCTCGACATCGTCGCGGTAGTTGTCGCCGTCGGTGTCGATCGAGCGCGGGTCCGTGAGCCAGCGCTGTTCCTCCCCATTGGTCAACAGGTCGCCGTCGTTGTCGGCGATGCCGTCTGCAGCGTTCGTTGGGTCGAGCCCGTACTTCTTCTCGAACGTGTCGCCGAGGCCATCACGGTCGTCGTCGTTGTCGATCACGAAGTTCTGCTCGATGATGCCGGTGTTCGTGCCGTCGGAGAGCTTCAGCGTGATGCGGTGTGTCCCCACCTCGCCACCTACGTAGACGACGTCGCTGTTCGCCGATCCCGCGATCGGCTCGCCATCGAGCAGCCACGTGATGCTCAACCCTTCCAAGCCTCCAACGGCATCGGCATCGAAGCGCACCAGGCGGTTCGGTGCGGTGATGCCGTTGCCGCCGATGGTGCGAAGGATCGGGAACGAGGCGGGCTTCACGAGTTCTCCGTCACCCGGAGCCGACGCAGCAACCGCCTCGACGTTGTCGAAGGCCTCGAGCACCTTGCCGCTCGAGGTGTCGATCACCTCGATACGCAGCGGACCGCCGGGATCATCTGCCGACAGCGTGTACTCGGGGTCCCACACCGTGAGGTCGTGCGTGATGGGGCCGGTGAGCAAGCGTGCGGTGTTCGTGCCACTCGTGCCGGTGACACGGACGGTGATCGCTGGGTTCTCGACCGGCGCAGCAGGGCCGATCGGTGTATTCGTTCGTGATACCGGTGACAGGTCGACGCCGTCCTTGCGGACCTTGAGCGTCATGATGAGCGTGCTCACATCGCTCGGCTCGCGCGCAACCCCGCCACGGATGTCCGGACCGTCGGTGTTGCTCACGCTGTTGGCGGCACGCAGTGCCACAGCCACCTTGTTCCACGTGTCGAGCGACACGTGTTGGTTGCCACTGCCGTACGACATGAAGTCGTGACGATGGGTGCCACCTTCCGTCGGCAGGATGGGTTGATCGGTGGCGATGTTCCACCCAAGTGCGTCGGCCTCGATCTCGCCGTGGTCGCCGTCATAGCGCTCGAAGGAGCCTCCTCCCTGCTCTTCGCGATGAGCGTTGCTCACGTGGATGAGGCCGAGCGAGTGGGCGGACTCCTGGGCAAGCGTGTTGCCACATGCACCGCCGTGGAACGTCGCCGGTCCACCGATGCCCGCCCGTCCGGAACAGCCGATTGGTGATCGTGGCGAGAAAATCAGCGGAACGAACACGGAGCGACCGCGCGCGAGGAAGTCGGGCTGCTCGTCCCAGATCTCCTGGTTGTCCCAGAGCGGCACACCTTCCACCGCACCGTCGGAGCAGATGTCCCGCCGCACGCTCTCGCCCTCGTTGCATGCACGCAGTGCCCACCGCTTGGTGACACCGCCAGTGATCGACAACCCACCATTCGGCACCGGGAACATCAACTCCCAGTTCGCGAGCGCCGAGGACAGTTCCCTGAGGGTGGGTGCCAGATGACGTACCTCGCCGTCCTCGCGCCAGTAGAGATCGGCGAGGTAGAGGATCATGGGACGTGGGTCAACCGCCTCGAAGCGCTGGCCCTCGAGCGTCATGAGGTTGAGGGTTGGGTCGGTGCCGGGTGCCTCGTCGAAGTGCCCGAGGCCGGGTGGGTTCACCCAGAGCATCAGACGGATGTCGCCCTCGCGTGTCCACGACTCCGGCAGGTGGAAGTTCCACCCGCCGCTCGCCGACGTGCGCAGCGGTGTGAGGTCGTCATCGGGACCACGCAGCCCCACGTTGATCGCGTTGTTCGCCGGGGTAAGCGGAGACCCACGCAGCACCCGGCTGCCGGAGTAACCGAACAGCCACGCGCGCACGGGTAACTGGTTGCGAAGCGGCCTTCCCGGCGCGGTCTGCTCGAGCCGGGCGAACGCACGCACCACGGTGTGGCGTCCTGCAACGTCGACGTTGTCGGCGGTCTGCGTACCGCCGGGCGTGCCCGGTGTGAAGCCGGAGGAGATCGCCTGGGTCACCTCCATGCCGATCGGGATGATGTCGTAGAACTCTGCGGAGTCCTCCTGTTCCTGGCGATCGGTGAACCCCACGTAGTCCTTCACGGTGCGCGCCACGATGCCCGGCCCAACCGCAACCACGGAGATGCGAATGGGGCCCGTTGGCAACTCGAGGTTGTCCAACCGCCAAGAGATGTCGCCTTCGGACCCCGAGAAGCGGTTCGGCTCGACGGTTGCGTGAGCATGACGAACGGCAGTGCCTGCACGGTTCACGTACGTGACGTACACGTGCTCGAACCGTCGCCCGGCGTGTGCTGCAGGCGGAAGTTCGAGTCGCGCATAGCCCGCAAGCGACACGGGGTTTGCGACGTCGATTCGTTCCCGATTTGGCTCATTGATGGTGACCTCGCCGGTGAGCACCGGCGGAGCCTCGTAGTCGTTGCTCTCGGAGAAGAAGAGACGATCGAAGCGAGTCGCGCCATCGAAGGGAAGCTGGATCCACGCTTGCGTCACGCCGTTGGGTAGGTCCTCCGGGATCACGATGAGCAGGCAGTTGCTCACCGACGTGGGACCGATGCGAGAGAGGTCGATGGAGTCCCTGATTCGGCCGCGCTCGGTTTCGGTCCACAGATAGAGAAAGCCGGCACGGGTATCCAGGGTGCCAACGTGGATGCCGATCACCCGTTGGGGGCGGTCGAAGGTGATGCTCAGGTATGGCGCCGCGCGCAACGAGGGGCCACGCAGTGCATTCGGCTCCGAGATCGTCCCCTGCTCGAGAGCGTTCTCCACAACGAGCGGTTGATCACTCGATGCTCTGAGGTCGGTGCCTACGAGGTGAACACCTTGCGATGCGTACGTCTCGCGTACGTCGGTGCCGGGAGCGACGTCGTCGAAGTCGACGATGGTCGAGCCCGCGGTGGGAGCGCAGCGCGGCACAACACCGACGTCGGGGATGACGGGTTCGCCGAACGTGGGGATGTACGACTTGCCCCAGACGCCATCGCCCAACTGGCTGTCGGGACCGGGTTCGACGAGGGTGTAACCCTTGGTTGCGGGCTGCGACGGCGCGATTGAGGTGCTCGAACTGGGCGGCACCGTGGTCGAGGTAGTAGAGGTGGTCGTCGTGGTCTGCGGTGGGGCCTTCACGGTGACGGTGAAGTACGCGCCGGCCCCCTTGTGCTGATTGTTCTTGGGCGCATTGCATGGCGCGAGTGTTTGGCACACCACGACGGCCTTCTTGCCGGCGGTGGAGCGCGGTACCTTGAAGGTGAGCGACACGCCGCCGTTCGGGTTGGCCGAGCCGTCGGCGAGCACCGTGCCGGTGGGTCCGTCCCAGTGCAGCTCCACCTTGGCGAAGGGATCGAAGCCGTATCCGGTCACGGTGACGGTGGTCCCCGCAGATCCAGTGTCCGGCGAGAGGGTGATGGAGGCTGTGAAGTCAGCGTCACTCGTCGACGGAACGGCGATGACCGAACCCATCAGCAGCATGCCCACCACAGCCCACAGGAGAATCCACCTGGGGCGCATGGCGGCAGCGTAGGTGATGCGGAAAAAGCGAGACGGGACACACCGTGCGGTGTGCCCCGTCTCTTGCGAACGCTGTGTGGCGCTGCGCAGTGGTTACTGCATACAGTTCCAGGGCATCGGGATACCCGGGACCGGGTTGGTGTTCTCGACGGCGAGGGTCACGACGGACACGTCGACGAAGCGACCCGGGGTGGGGATGTAGCAGCCGATCTTGGCCGGGGGTGCTGCGTGAGCGGTGGGTGCGAGGCTGAACGCCCCGGCAACTGCGGTACCTGCGATCACTGCGGCAACTGCGAACTTCTTCATGTTGATCCCTCCCTGGAACCCGCGGTCTTTAGGGTCTCCGTCCCTGAACCCACTATACACACATTCATCACTTTGTGTAGTACTAAAACCACTCTGTGTAGTGGTACGCCGCCACGGAGCGTCGACAAGTTCGCGCGTGAGGTGGTGGGCGAACACCATTGGCGAAGTATCGAGAACACCGCTGTGTCGGGGCGGACTTGAGGTGCGTCAGAAGCGCTTCGGCAGCACCCATGGCGCTGATCGGCGAGGCTGTGCGCATGCGCAAATGGGAATCGGTGGTGCGAACGGCGAGCTTTGCGTGGGGTCGCACCAATGAGATGGAGACGGTGCTTGCCGAGATGGACAACGACGGCTGGGAGGTAGTGGGTATCACCACGGCCGACATCGTTCCGCCGACGGTGATCATGGTGTTCAAGCGACCGGTGACGACGCAGCGGTGAGTTAGCTCACTCTTCCTGTGGCCCGGAGTCGAGCGCACTCACGAGTTCACCGTTGTCGTTGTAACCGAAGAAGAACGAGTTCGGCACCGCAACAGTGATCGCCTCATCGGGATCAGAGAATCGCCCGATGAACAACCGCCGGCACTCGATGTCGCCAACGGTGTCCACCCAGTAGAGATCGCCCACTCGAATGATGTCCTCGAACTGATCGAACACACATGGGCCGCTGCTCAACCAGGTGGAGCAACCGGATGCAATCGTCTCCACGCCGGGGTTGCCGGTCTCGGGGACAAAGGTTGCCCCTCCCTCGAGGTTCTCTCCGGTGAAGTAGGTGCGGCCGTTGATCGTCACCTCACCACCACCGAGTCGCCCGAGCGGAAAGATGTGCTCGAGCAGACGGGCGAGATCGGGGCAGTCCGACGTGATCTCTGCGGGATACAGGTCGTGCTGCAGCATGTGCTCGACGATCTCCGGCACGTCGCTCAGGCGGGCATCCACCGGCGCGGCCGCTTCCGGATGCCACTCGATGTGGAGGCGGTAGTCGGCGGGAATCAGATCGGGGGGCATGGCGTCACCTTTCCGTCGGGCTCTCCGTAGCGCGCGCGCCTCACGCCGGGATGCACGACCATTCGCTCTCGCGCTCGCAGTCGATCGCCCGGATGCCGAGGCCCCGATACATCTGCCGAGTGCGGTAGTTCGACTCGATCGCCAGGTAGTTGCCGGGTGCCGCACCGTGCCCCGGCAGTACGTACTGCGTGACAAGTTGCTGCTTCACGGCCGGTGCCGCCGCGCCGGAGATACCGGTGTTGTTGAACCACGCCTCCTGCGGTTCCCAACCCGTCCGTTCGTACAGTCGCTCGAGGGTGTGCTCGCGCCACCGGATGTCCCGCGCCGTGACGATGATCGTGTACTCGCTGCGGAGCAGCTCGACCATCCACTGCCGGAACGTCTCGACCGACGACACGAACTCCCACATGGGGTACCGACGCATCTCGGAGAAGTTCTCCGAGAGCGCCACGTTGAGGTCCATGAGGATGATGCGCCGGCCCGACGACGGGTGGCCCGCCACCGGGATCGACGACCACCCTTCAACTGCAGCACCGGGAACCTCACGCAACACGTGCGAACTCCTCGAAGGTGCTGCGGTGCAGTGACACGATGCGGTCCATCGTGATGTCGGTGCTGGTGTAGCCACCTGCAATGGTGACCACCGTGGGGCATGCCTGGGCAGCCGACCACTCCGCCACCATCCGCTCACGGGTGCGCAGCACCGCCGAGCCGACACCGGTGTTGAACGGGTCCATGCCCGCGTTGTAGAGCACGAAGTCCCACGGGCCCAGTCGTGAAGCACGCTTCAGTGCGCGCTCGATCTTCTGCAGGTACTCGTGCCGGTCTGCGAACTCGAGGTCCGACTCCTTGTCGTCCTCGTCCGGGTGCCAACGGTCGAACGCCGAGGTCGACACGTCGATCTGCACGAGGGGAAGGTGGCCGGCCATCGAGTACGTGCCGCCACCGCAGTGCGCATCGAAGTCGAGCACGAGGATGCGCTGCGCACCGAGTTGGTGCGCATGCTGCGCCGCAACCGCCAGACCGTTGAACGTGCAGTAGCCGCTGCCGCGATCGGCACGTGCGTGGTGCAGACCCGACGACGTGGTGCCCGCCCAGTGCTCGCCACCACACAGCACCGCCTCGGTGGCCGCCACCAGGCCGGAGTTGTGCGCCACCGTCATGTTGTACGTACCGGGATCCCACGTGAAGCCCTGCGATTCCGCCAGACCGAGGTCGCTCCCGGTGCGGACCGCGTGCACGTAGGCACCCTCGTGCAGCCGGGCCACGAGTTGCTCCGTGACAGTCAGGTGTGCCGCCGGGTCGTTGACCACCACGTGCTCGATGGGGTTGGCACGCAGGTCGGCAGCAATCGCTGCGGACTTGCGGGTGGTGTCGAACGCGTACTCACACGCCGTGTACTGGTCGTTGAAGAAGATCGAGGGCATTGGGGTGAAGAACTCCTTGGGGGTTCGTGAAGGGGGATCGTGAGGGGGAAAGAAGCGGATCCGGGTCGATCGCGCTGTCCAGAAGAACGAACGATCAACCCGGATCCGTGATCCGGTGCCCACGGGAGGCCCGTGAGCTGCGTGGTTGCCCCGTGACGGGGCGGGGTGCAGCCGATCAGGCCGCCGTTGCGAAGACGCTTGCGTGCACGAGCACGTTGTCCCACACCAGTGCCTGGCCGACCACACGGCGGCTCGACACGTGGAACTCGCGGCCGAGACCGGCGCCCTCGGCAACCTCCACGTTGCCCGCTGCGAACTTGCGGAGGAACTGGAGTGCCTTGGTGGCCGACGGCTTGCCGTTGACCTCCTCGGGTGCGTCGTAGAGCGCCGAGCGCACCACGGCCTCCCACTGCGCTGCGAGCAACTCGGGGCTCGCGAACACGTCGGCCGCCACCACACGGCGACCGTGGGCAATCACCACACCGCACTGGCCCGGGAGCGGACCGCGTGCAATGAGGTCGGTGGTTGCCGCACCGATGCGCTCGTCGAGGTCGAACACTGCACCGGCCGCCAGGAACGAGTCGGTCTGGTGGTCGAGGTGCTGACGCTTCAGCTCGTGGTCCACCGTGGCCCACACGGCCGACTGGTTGGAGTACTTGCTGCCCTCGCGCTGGACGCTCTCACGAACGCTCATCGACTTGGCACGACGGATGCGACGTGACGACATCATCGAGCCGCGGCCGAACTCGCGCCCACCGCTCCAGCGGCCGCGCTCGATGCACGACACCGGCAGGTCGATGGTGGCGCCGGCGGGCACGAGCACGCTGACGTTGATGGTGCGGGTCTGGCGGCCGCCGGTGAGGGTCTCGCCCTCCACGAGCAGCACCGGGCTGCCCGTGGGGTTGAACACCTGCAGGGTGGGCACCTCGGCATCGGGGCGCTCGCTGATGATCACGCCGGCATTGGGGCCGGTGCTGATCGAGGGGCCGTGGTGGGGGATGAAGACGGGGAAGAAGGACACGCCCTCACGGGTGATGGGGAGTCCGACGGAAGTGAGCTCGAGTGACTGGAGCATGGTGGTTGGGGAGGTCTCCTTCGTGAGACGGATCGGGGTTGGGGGTTTCGGGAGAGAGGGAGAGAGGGAGGTGATGATTGGGAACAGAGGAATAAACGCACGCAGTGCGCCGGAGTGTGATCGCCGCAGGTAGAGCGGGTGATCACACAGTTCCGGTCACACGGTTCCGGTCACGCCGTGCCGATCACGCCGTGTCGGCCCGTGCGATGCGGTTCACGATCCACGCCACATCGACGTCGTTGGTGCGCATCCAGTTGCGCACCCGCCGGGCCTCGGCAAAGGCCAGGGTCTCGGGGGTGCCCTGCGTGCGGTGCCACCAGTCGATGGCATCCTCTGCATAGAGGATCCCTGCGATCGGCCGGGCCTCACGGATGGCCTCGAGTGCCTCGACGGCATCGTGCCCCTGCGAGAGCAGGATTGCGAAGCCCATCGACGGTCCACGGTTCACACCCATGTGGCAGTGCACCATCAGCTTGCGGTTGGGGTCGGCCAGCACGGCCTCTGCCGCCAGGACACCGGCCTCCCACCAGGAGTCGGGCTGCCCGAAGCCGGCATCGTGGGTGCCGAACCAGTGGTAGCCGAGGTGCGGTGCGTGCCGCTCGACGAACCGTGCGTCGTTGCGCTCCTCGCGGACATCGATGATGTCGGTGATGCCGGCATCCACCCACTGCTGCAACTGCGCCAGGCCCCGCTCGGGGGAGTAGACGTCGAGGTCACCGCTGAGGGCCATGCGTTCGTTGACCCAACAGATCGTGCGCCACATGTGCGCCGGGTTGATGCGGGTGGTGGGGATGCGGTGGATCTCGGGTGCGTTCTCGTTCGGGGTCATACCCAATAGAACGAACCGGGGGGCGCGGAGTGTGACGTTGGTGAAGGCGGGTCAGCCGACCCGGGTCAGCCGAGACGCATCAGCCGCGGGTCACGCGATGCAGAGCGGGGCGAGTTCGGTGAAGTCGATCTTCGACGCACGGCCCTCGATCGCCGCCCGGTCGGCCTCGAGGAACTCGTCGTAGGAGTAGCGCTTCTCCAGTTCGGTGAGCAGACAGGCGCACTGATCGCGGTGGCTCGACTCGCTCTGGCCCGACACGGTTGCGGCATTCATCGCACACGCCTTCACGAAGGTGTCCCGCACCTCGGCCGGGTACGGCTCACCGGCCGAGCCGGAGCCGGTTCCCGAGGCGCTGGGGGACGGCGGAGCCTCCACACCGCAGGCGGCGGCGATTGCGGTCATGTCGATCCCCGAAGCCTCGCCTGACGCCATTGCGATTGCGTACTTCTCGAGGTCGCTGACGTCGTAGCGTCGCTCCAGTTCCGCAAGCGAGCATTCGCACCGCGAGTTGATCTCAGACGCGGTCTCCGTCGACCCGAGTTCGGCCGTGCTTTTGCAGCTTTGCAAGAAGGCCTGCCGGACATCGGCCGGCAGCGTGGAGCCCGACTCGTCCGCCTCCACCGTGGTGTCGGACCGATCGTTGGCGCTGTTCGATGACGAGCCGCAAGCGGCAGCAGCAAGCAGCAGCACGGCGCACAGCGAGATGCGAAATCGGGTCCCCATCGACAGCACGCTAGCCCGGGTGTGAATGGTTAGTTTTGGGGCATGCGCACCAAAGTTGGGCTGGCGGTACTGGTCACCGTCCTTGCGGCTGGCTCGCTTGCCGTTGCCACGTCCTCGAGTGCTGCGCCACAACCCGCAGCCCGTGCGACGCGTGGCACCACCTCGACCCAATCGCTCGTTTCGGCCATGGAGCAAGCAGCGACAGGCCTTGCCGCACCGGACGACCCGCGCGCCGTTGCCGAGTCGCTCGTGCATACGGTGGTGACGTCTCCTGATCTCACCGTGGCGACGGGGGCGCTCGCAGAGTTGTTGCGACGCAGCGGCCACCCGATTGTCTCGATCGACGGCTCACTCATCGGGTACCCCGATCGTGCCGGGTACCCCGACGCAATGGTGGAGATCGAGTTGCTGCGGGGGGTTGCGCAACACCTGCGCGCCGGATCGGAGTTTGCTTTCCCCGACGTCGCCGAGGTGTTCCCCGCACTCGGGATCACGACGGGAACACCGACCTGGGCGAACCTCACCTTCTTCCTTGCTTCCTACGGCAAGGGCGATGTCCCCGAGTTCGTCGCAACCGCGGGTGCAGCCATCCGCGCACTTGCCGCCGAGCGCGGGGTGCTCCTCGACCCGTATGCACCGGAGCCCGAGCAGTGGCTGGACCCTGTGCAGATGATCCTCATCACCACACAACTCGGTCTGCAGCCATCGTTGCGAGCCGATGCGACATCGTTCGGCCCACAGCGCACGCCGCGCGGCTCGGCCCTGCAGGCATGTGCGCGTCTGGCCGACGGGTTCAAGAACATCGACGCCGGCCCCGACGCTTGGAAGGCATTGGTCGAGGCACTGAAGACCTCCTTCGACGGTCTCGAGGAGGTGCTCGGCGACGAACTCGACAAGGCTGCCGAGAAGGGGATCCTGACGGGATGGCTGAAGTCGAGCCTCGACGGTCTCGGGTTCCTGAAGGACACGTTCTCGAAGGCGAAGCTCGCCGCGAAGTACGTCAGTCTGTTGCTGCTTGTCGACGGCACCCGCCTGCGCGTCTATGGCGACGATCGAACCCACTACAAGCACGTCGATGGCGAGAGCAAGCGCAACGTGCGGGTGGTTGCCGACGTGAGCTTCCGCCAGGAGTTCGACAAGGCGGAGGTCTCCTGCTTCAACCTTGCAGGGTTCGAGATCCCTCCTGATGGCCCGATGCCGGACCAGACCATCGAGTGGTCCTTCGACCAGGAGTACCGCTTGACCACGGGCGGACGGTCGCCTGCGCACCTGGTACCGGCAGAGCGCGCAAATCGGCTCAGGGAGGCGCTCACCTCGAAGACGAACGGCGACGGGCTGACGAGTCTGCTGCTCACGCCACCGGTGGAGAACTTCCCCGGCGAGGGTGCCGAGCATCGGGCGAACGTGAAGGTGAAGGCACAGCTGAAGCGTGACGATGCGGACTGGGAGGTGGGTGACTTCCTCGGGATCCTGAAGGGATGCGCTCTTGGTGGTCCTGCCGGCTGTACCGGTGGTGCTGTTAGCACGTTGAAGGACGCCGGTGTCCGCAAGCTCACTGAACTGGGCCTGAACGCGGTGCTGCCATCGGCGGTGCACAACGTGGAGGTGGCGTACCACGGTGCTGAGCCACTCGTAGTGAAGGGTCGTGTCGAGAACTACTTCGCGCTCGCCTACTCGATCAACAGCGTCGAGGTCGACTTGGTGTCGTGCAACGAGCGTTCGGGGCCGTGGATCGGCTCTGCGACGTTCGGCGGCACGAGCATCGAGTTCTTCGGCGAGATGGTGCAGGGGAGCGGGCTGTGGAACGCCTCCTCCTTGCCCGATTACACCTCGCCCATCACGAACAGCAACTTGAGCCTTGACCTACCCGACCCGAACAAACCACCCGTCTGGGAACTCATCAAGGGGCGAGGTGGGCCATTGGTGCGCGCGCAGATGCGGCTGCTCCCCGAGGGCGACGACTGGTCGAAGACTGCGGTGATGCCCAACCGGTCGCTCGGCTCGCCGGTGGGGAAGCTGAACATCGGCATCGCCGAGATCCCCAACTGGTTCGGCACTGATCTCTCGTTCACCGTGTACCGGGTGAAGTCCGACCCACGATGTGGCGGCGAACCGCCGTTCCACTGGGAGCGATGATGCGTCGACACGTCATGATCCGCGGTGGCGCTGCGCTGTGCGCTGCGGTGCTCGTGCTCGCTGCGTGCAACTCGTCCGGTGGTGAGAGCACCAGCCCCACCACCTCTGCACCGGCAGTCACCGATCCCGAGACCGGGACTACCGACGCAGGCACCGGTGGTGACGGTGGCGCCGCTGCTGCTCCCGACGACAACAGCGTCGTCGTCCCCGCGCTGGCGAACGCAATGGGCCCCGGCTTCGAGGGTGTGTACGTAGGGCCGGATGTGCGCATCGAGACGGTCTCCGACGACCCGGTGGTACGCACGCTGCTGGCGCCGTTCCCCTGCGAGCGGCTGCGGATGCAGCTTGCCACGAGCAACTGGGACGTCCTCGACCGGCTGGAGTCGAGTCCTCAGCTAGATGCGGCCGGCGTGCGTGACACCTTGGTACTCCGGCGCAACGATCAGCTGGTGTGGGCGATATTCACCGGTGCTGCCGACTGTGAGGCCACCGTGTGGTTGGCCGCTGCCGTCGATCTGCAGTTGGTGCTGCCGGCGGCCGACGAGAGCGGTCGCGGCTGGGCGATCACCTCGCGTTGTGTCGACAGGGACGGTGTGCGCACGGTGACTGTCGAGATGTTGACCGTTTCCGGCGCAGGTGCATCGGTGGACGTGACCATCGATGCATCCGGGAGCGCTGCAATTGACGGTGCTGTTGCGGGAAGGTCGCCGATCGGCTGGCTCAGCGCACTGTCGCGCGGATACACCGATCCAATGAACCCCCCTCCTGGTGACCTCTATCAGTTGGAGGGGGGCTCGGCGGAGGTCACCACCAGCGACCGAAGGAGCGGGTCGTTCGTTGCTTCCGGTGCTGCCGCCGACATGAGTGGTACCTCCGGGACGGCACGCTTTGGTGCTCCGTTTGCGTGCGCATCTGTCGAGGACGTGTCGCTGCCCATCGGTTGAGGTGTTGCGCTGCTTCCGTCGCCCCAGCAGCCTCCGGCAGATGGTCGTAGAGTCCTCGTGCGGGCGATGGGGGTTGCCCGCATGGGAGGGTTCCGATGGGTTACGACCGTGACCACGAGATCGACGAGATGCTGGCTGAGCGCGCCATCAAGAAGGTGATCCTTCAATCCGCGCATGCGTCGGATCGTGGCGACTACGAACTCATGGTGTCGTGCTTCTGGCCCGACGCAACGATGGATGCGGGCATCTTCAACGGCCCGGTGTCAGCGCTGTTCGAGATGGTGAAGAACGCACCCGTGGTGCCGAACTACGTGCTGAAGCATGTGGTGGGCAACGTGCTCATCGAGGTACACCTCGAACGGCATGTCGCTCGCTCCGAGACCTATTGCTTCGGCGGCGATCGATCGGTTGCCGAGGACGGCACGGTGATGGAACGTGTCACGCACGTGCGCTACATCGACAGGTTCGAGGAGCGCAACGGCGAGTGGCGCATCCAGAAGCGACTCGTGGCGTACGACTGGTCGACGGTGACCCCGGTGACGGGCACGAACCTGATGCAGCCGGCGTTCCTCACCGGCAAGCGCGCCCCCGACGACGCCTGGCACCACATCCTCGACTAGGCCTGCGACCGATAGGTCTGGCGAACCGAGCCCGATTTCCCGCGGGAGATCCCGACGAGAACAGTTGGCGGAACGGGAGGGATTCGAACCCCCGGGCCTTGTGAGCCGGCCGCTTTCAAGGCGGCTGCAATTGTCCACTCTGCCACCGTTCCGCCCCACAGGCTAACGGCCGCAATCCTCTGTGTTCTGGGTCTGATTTTGGCGACTTGTCCGCCAGAAGTAGACCGAGAACTGGTGGGTGGGGGTTACTTGGCGATGTTGACGCCGAAGAAGCGCTCGAACTCGCGGTAGTACTCGTTGTCGTCGGCGATGGCGCCGAGGCGAACCCAGTCGGCGTCGCTGATGCGGGCACGACCCTCGATGCACTCCTTCGCCCACGACGTCACGTAGCGCAGCACCGGCTTATCGGTGGTGTAGGCGTGGTGCACGGTTGCAGCAACTTCCATCGGGTCGGTGGCCTGCGGGATTCCTGCTGCGTAGAACTGGAACATGCGGCGGTAGGCGGCGTCGTAGGCGCCGGTGCTCGACGGTGCATCGACGTTCTTCGCGAAGATCGCCGACTTCGTGACGCCGGGCTCCACCACGGCAACGCGGATGTTGAACGGTGCGAGTTCCTGCGCCATGCCGTCCGACACGCCCTCGAGCGCGAACTTCGAGGCGAAGTACGGCGACTGCCCGATGGCGGCGAACTTGCCGACGATCGACGAGATGTTGACGATGCAACCACGCTTGCGCTCGCGCATGCCCGGCAGCACCTGCTGGGTGCAGCGCACCACACCGCAGAGGTTGATGTTCATCACGTCGAGGTATAGCTGCGTGGGGCACTCCTCGGTGACGGCATTGCCGCCCACGCCGGCGTTGTTCACCAACAGGTCGACTCCACCTGCTCGGGCGAGGATGTCGGCGAAGCCCTTGCGCACGGACTCGTCGTCGGCAACATCGAGCTCGGCGATCTCCACGGTGGTCCCCGCATCCTGAGCGCCGGCGAGCAGCTTGGTGGCCTTCGAGGCCTCGCGCACGGTGCCGAACACACGCATGCCCTTGCTGGCGAGATAGATGGCGGTGGCGCGCCCAATACCCGAGTTGGCGCCGGTGACGACTGCGACAGGTGCGTTCATGGCGTCATCGTACGCGCCGGGGACCGTCGGGTGCCTATGGCACCTACGGGGCCCGTTGGTCAGTCGATCTGTCGGCGGAGCGACTCGACCCAGTCGTCGGCCTGGCGCCAGCGCTCGTCGGCGTGGTCGCGCGCTGCGGGCGCCGCACCCGCAGCGGGGTACGACCCGAGGAACTTCACTGCGCCCTGCTTCGCGTGCAGCGCACGAACGGTGTCGGCCATCAGTTCGTCACCAATGTGACCATCGGCGTAGATGATGAAGCAGTAGTCACCCAGGCCGCCTTCCTTGGTGGGCCGGGACAACAGGTTCGACAGGTTGATGCGCCGTGCCGCGAACTCCTGCAGGATCGAGATGAGCGAGCCCGGCTCGTCGGCGCGCTGGTACACGACCAGCGCGGTGCGGTCGTGGCCGGTGGGAGCGGGGATACCGGAACGCGCTACGAGCACGAAGCGCGTCTGGTTGTGCTGGTAATCACCGATGTCCTCGGTGAGCAGCGCAAGGCCGAGGTTGGTCGCAGCGATGCGAGGCGCAATGGCCACCACACCCGGCTTCGGGTTCTCGGCAACGAGTCGCGCCGCCTCGGCGGTGGAGGCCGCCTCGCGAACCTCGGCCTTCGGAAGTGCCCGCCGCAGGAACGCATGGCACTGAGCGGTCGCCACGGGGTGCGAGAGCACCGTGGTGACGGCTGCCAGAGCAGTACCCGCCGGCCCCACCAGACAGTGCTCGATATCGAGCACCACCTCGCGCTGGATGAGCAACTCGTGGTTGAACGCAAGTTCGTCCTGGGACAGGTTCACCGAGCCCTCGATGGAGTTCTCGATGGGCAGGAACCCGTAGTCGATCTCACCTGCGTCAACGGCGTCGAGCACGTCGGGCATGGTGCGATAGGCGACCTTGGTGCAGGCGCGAAGGTCGGCCTGGCTGATGAGGGCCTGCTCGGTGAACGTGCCGAGGGGACCGAGGAACCCGATGCGGGCGGAGGTGGGCACGTTCATGGGCCGTGAGGCTACCGGCAGGGCTGTTCCCGCCGTGGTGAAGGCACGCCCACCGAGCAGAATGGAGGGATGGACGAGGCCGCGCTCCGGGCACTGATCGACGACATCTCGTCGGGTCGGACCAGTGCCGACGAAGCAGTCGCCCGCTTGAGCCGTCTGCCGTTTGCCGATGTGGGCGATGCGCTCGTCGATCATCACCGGGCGCTGCGCCAGGGGATGCCCGAGGCGGTCTACGGGCCCGGCAAGAGTCCCGAGCAGTGCGTGCGAATCGTCAGCGAGTTGCTTGCCCACGGCACCGGTCCGGTACTCGTCACGAGGGCGAGCGACGATCAGGCCAAGGCAATGCTCGCTGCGCATCCCGAGGGCATCCACCGTGCCGGTTGTGTGGCGTGGCGACTGCCGTCACCCGATCAACGGCGTCCCGAGCGCGTGCTGTGTGCGGCGGCAGGAACCGCCGACACCGCGGTGCTCGACGAGGCAATGCTCACGCTCGAGGCATACGGCTTCGCCCCGATGCGCCTCGTTGACGTCGGTGTGGCAGGCCTGCACCGACTGCTCGCGCACGTCGACACCGTGCACAGCGCCGAGGCGGTCATTGTGTGTGCCGGCATGGAGGGCGCGCTTGCGAGCGTCATGGGTGGGCTTACCTCGGCGCCGGTCGTGGCAGTTCCCACGTCGGTCGGCTACGGGTCGTCGCTGCAGGGCGTTACCGCACTGCTCGCCATGTTGTCGTCGTGTGCCGCCGGCGTGACCGTGGTGGGCATCGACAACGGTTACGGTGCCGCGTGTGCGATCGCCCGCATCCTGCGTGCACCCCGGTGAGTCGGTGAGTCGGTGATGCAATGACGCGCACGGCGTGGTTCCACTGCTTCTCGGGTGTCAGCGGCGACATGACGCTCGGGGCACTGCTCGATGCCGGCGCCGATCCTGTTGCGGTTGGCCGCATCATTTCGGGGCTCGGCATTCCTGGCTGGTCGCTCGGTGCCGAACCGGTGATGCGCCAGGGCCTACGTGCCACACGAGCGATCGTCGACGCACCCGACGAGGAACATCACCGGCACTATGCGGAGATCCGCCGCCGTCTCTCCGACTGGCCGTTGCCCGAGCGTGTCCGTTCACGCTCGCTGGCCGTGTTCGCGGCGCTCGCCGAGGCCGAGGCGGCGCTGCACGGCGTAGCAGTCGACGAGGTCGAGTTCCACGAGGTTGGCTCGCTCGACGCGATCGTTGATGTCGTGGGGGTGTGTGCTGCGCTCGAGGTCCTCGGTATCGACGAGGTCGTGTGCTCGCCGATCAGTGTCGGCCGCGGCGAGTTCCCTGCCGCACACGGCATCCTCCCAAACCCTGCTCCCGCGGTGGTGCGACTCGCCGCAACACACGCCGTGCCGCTCGCAGGTCTCGACGAGCCGAGCGAATTGGCAACGCCCACAGGTGTTGCGCTGATGGCAGCGCTCGCCACCAGCTTCGGCCCGATGCCCACGGGCACCGTGCTCGCGGCAGGTATGGGCGCAGGCGGGCGCAATCCCCACCACCGTCCCAACGTGGTGCAGGTCGTGTTGCTTGACACCGAGGTCGATGGTGCTGTCGGCCCCACCGCCGAGCGCCTCATCGAGCTCACCACCAACGTCGACGACGTCACGGGCGAGGTGCTCGCGTTCACCATCGAGGAGTTGCTGCGCGCCGGCGCCCTCGATGCGTGGGTTCGCCCCATCACCATGAAGAAGGGCCGTCCTGCGCACACGGTGCACGTGCTGTGCCGCGCTGTCGATGTGCCCGCGCTGCGCACCGTGCTCATGGAACAGACCGGGACGCTCGGTGTGCGGGCAACATCGGTCGACCGCTGGGCGGCAGAGCGCGAGATGGTCACCGTTGAGGTCGGTGGGCATCCAGTCCGCGTGAAGCAGTCGGCCCACCGCACGAAGGCCGAGTACGACGACGCGGCGGCAGCAGCACGGGCACTCGGCCGGACGCTTCGCAGCGTGCAGACCGAGGCAGAACGACTTGCCGAGTCGCAGCGCGTCGGCCCGCCGATCGTGGCGCCGGAATGGCTGGCGGCGCAGTTGGGCGCCACTCACGATCTGGTGGTGGCCGACGTGCGCTGGTACCTCGATGGCCGCAGCGGTCGCGCCGCCTACGACTCGGGGCACATCGATGGCGCAGTGTTCGTCGATCTCGACGCCCACCTGTGCGACCACGGACAACCCGCCACCGCCGGACGGCATCCGTTGCCGAGCCCGCACGCCTTTGCCCGGGCAATGAGCGCACTCGGCATCGGCGACACGGCGCACGTCGTTGCGTACGACGACGCAGGCGGCAGTACCGCTGCACGCCTGGTGGTGATGCTGCGCTCGCTCGGCGTCCGGGCATCGGTGCTCGACGGTGGTCTTGCGGCGTGGCCGCAGCCACTGCAGGTGGGTCCCGGCACGTCGGTCGCGCCAGCAACGTTCACCGAGCGACCATGGCCGGCCTCGCGCATCGTCGACATCGATCACGCCGCACAGGTGGCTGCTGGCTCGGTGCCCGGTTCGGTGCTCCTCGATGCGCGTGCGCCCGAGCGCTACCGGGGCGAGACCGAGCCCATCGACCCGCGGGCGGGCCACATCCCCGGGGCGCTCAACGCACCGTGGGCCGCAAATCTGGATCCCACGTCGGGCCGATTCCGCTCGCCCGACGAACTCCGCCGTCACTACGCATCACTTGGCATCGACGCAGGCACCGACGTGGTCTGCTCGTGCGGATCGGGTGTCACGGCCTGCCACGACATCCTCGCTCTCGAGCATGCCGGTCTGCGCACACCACGGCTGTTCGTCGCCAGTTGGTCGGGTTGGTGCAACGACCCAGCACGGCCGGTGGCTAGCGTCGAAACACGATGACTCACGCCGTCGACACCGCCGTGGTGCGCGCCCTGCGCACTGCGCGCCAGCGAAAGCGGCTGGTCTCACTCGAGTGGTTCGAGCTTGCCTACAAGGTGTACGTGATTGCGTTCGTCGGCATTGTTGCCATCGCACTCATCTCCAACTGGGTGGGCGACCAACTGCTCACCGAGTCGCAGGTGGCCGACCTGCACCTCTACGCACCACCGGTGGTGGGGGCCGTGTTGGCGCTCATCGTGGCCCTCGGGCTTCGTGCGGGTGCGCGCGGTGGCCCGATCTCGGTGGAGTCGGCCGATGTGCAGTACCTCCTGCTCGCCCCGGTCAGCCGGCGCGCAGCGCTCGCACGTCCTGCAGCGCAGCAGTTGCGGCGCGGCGGATTCATCGGACTCGCTGCCGGTGCGGTCGGGGGTCAACTCCTCGGGCGCCGCCTCGACGACGCACTCATCCCGTGGACTACCTCGGGTGCGGTCGTGGGTGCAGTGCTCGGTGCGTCGTTCGCCACGGTGGCACTCGTTGCTCACGTGGTCCGGCTGCGCCGGTGGCAGGCAACCATGCTGGGTGCAGCACTGCTGGCGTGGCAGTGCTGTTCGATCCCCGCCGACTGGAACGTGCCGGGCCCGCTCAGCACACTCGGGAGCCTCGTGCTGTGGCCAAGCCGCGTGCACGCGGTCGACCTCGTGCTCCCGGTGGTGGCACTGCTGCTCGCAGGTGCCGGCATGTACGGCCTCGAGCACCTCTCGCTCGATGCGCTCGCGCGCCGCAGCGCGCTCGTCTCGCAGTTGCGATTCGCCGTCACCATGCGCGATCTCCGCACGGTCGTGCTCCTCCGGAGACAGTTGAGCAACGAGCAGCACCGCACGCGACCGTGGTTCCGCCTGCCGCAACGCCTGGGCACCGCCGTGATCCGTCGTGGGGTGCAGAGCGTCGCCCGCTTCCCGGTGAGCCGTCTGGTGCGCATGGCACTGCTCACAGCGATTGCCGTAGTTGCACAGGTTGCTGCCTTCCGCGGCACCACGCCGGCGATTGTCCTCAGTGGGCTTGCAGCATTCGTGCTCGGCCTCGAGTGCCTCGAGCCATTTGCGCAGGAGGTCGACCAGACCGATCGTTGCGACGCACTCCCGCACGAACGCGGCTGGCTGCTCGTGCGGCATCTCGTCGTGCCCGGCATGGTTGCTGCGGTGTTCGGTGCGCTCGGTGCGGCCGGGGCAGCGCTCGCGTTCGGCACCTCGCTGGCGTGGGAACTGTCGTTCCTCCTTGCGCTTCCGGTGGTGTGGGCGGGTTCGGCGGGCGCCGTGCTCAACGTGATGGCAGGGCTTCCGTCGCCGACGCTTCCCGGCTCCACCTCGGATCTCCTCCCGCCGGAGATTGCAGGCAGTCGCGAGGTGCTCCGCACGCTCTGGCCGCTGCTCGTTGCGGTGAGCGGCAGCGTTCCGGTGATCGCCGCCCGAGAGGCGGCCGAGGACAACCGGGGGCCGTTGCCACCTGCACTGCAGGTGATCGTTGCCGTTGCCTTGGTGGTAGCCGGCGTGGTGTGGTGGGCACGAAAGCGCGACGAGATCCGCATGAAGGGTCGAGCACTGTGGGCGGCCGGCGACGCCGAGTTCCAAGCCCGTCACGGACGTCCTGGGGGAACACGATGAGCGACGCACGCAACGACACACGCAACGACACACGCAACGACACACGGGGCGACGCACAGTTGCCCGGCCTGCAGATCGACGGCCTTGCCAAGGACTACGGCGACCGCCCGGCACTGAAGCCGGTGACGCTCACCATCGGTGCGGGCGAGCGCGTCGTGATGGTGGGGCACAACGGTTCGGGCAAGACCACGTTGTTGCGCATGTGCGCAGGCCTGCTCGACCCCACGGCCGGTTCGGCTCAGGTGCTCGGCCGCGCCGCGGGTAGTGCGCCAGCACGGCGACTGCTGGCGTACCTCGGCGACACGCCGACGTTCTACGACGACCTCTCCGTGCGCGAGCACCTCGAATACGTGGCGCGCCTCCACGGTGTGGAGCGTTGGGAGGAGCGCGGGATGCCACTGCTCGAGCAACTCGGGATCGCCGACCGCGCCGACGACCTGCCAACACGCTTCAGCCGTGGGATGCGCCAGAAGACAGCGATCGCGCTCGGTTTCATCCGGCCGTTCTCGGTGCTGCTGGTGGACGAGCCATTCGTCGGACTCGACGAACCAGGTCGCCTTGCGCTGATGTCACTCGTCGACGTGGCGCACCGCAACGGTTCGACGGTGGTGATCGCCACCCACGAACTCTCGTATGCCGCAACGGTGGAGCGAGTGGTGGCACTGCGCGAGGGCGAGATCGCCTACGACGGAGATCCCGGCGCCACGAACCTCCACGCCCTCATCTGACCACCCCGTCCCACCCATGCGATCTGGGTCGATTTTTGGCGACCCCTCCGCCACAAATAGACCGGGATCTGGGGGGGGGGTGGAGTTGGGGGTTGGGGTTAGGCGACGGGGGGGTCGGTGTACTGGTTGCCGCCGCGGGCCACGTGCTCGGTCCACTGGCTGCCGTCCCAGTAGCGCAGTTCGTACCGGCCCGACGGGTCGTGGTACCAACCGGCCGGGGTTGCCGATGCGGCCGGTGTGGCACCTGCCGCCGACACCGGGCTAGCGGTGGTCGTGGTGGTGCTTGCCGATGCGGGCTGCGGCGACGGCGCGTACGGCGAGGTGGTCTGGGCAGCGGCCGGGGCGGCCCCCCAACCTGCGGGCTCGGCCACCGGGGACGGACCCGACGTGGTGGCGACCGCGCGCGGCTCGGGCGACACCGCAGCGGCGGCGGCGGCGGGGGCGGTTGACCCGCCGCGGGTGAGGTACGCCACGATCTCGCCGCCGGAAGCGACGATCGACACCACCGACCAGCCCTCGGCGGACTTCTCGGTGAGCTTCACGGCCAGGGCCGCGGGGTCGTACGAAGAGGTGGTGACACTGATGAACTCAGCCATGCCCCGGACGCTACCCGGCAAAACGTGCCCGCTGACCGTCGGCGACGGGGCGAACGTCCCGGTTGGGGGCACGGCCCGGTCGTAGCCTGAGGGGGTCATGCGCGCCACGTCCATCGGCCACGCCGGCATCCTCATCGAGACCGACGCGGGCAGCATCGTCTGCGACCCGTGGTTCCTCCCGGCCTTCTTCGGTTCGTGGTACGTGTTCCCGCGGAACGATCAACTCGACCCTGCGCTCATGGCGCGCATCGAGTCGCCGACCTACCTCTACATCTCGCACCTCCACGCCGACCACCTCGACGAGCCCTGGCTCATCGATCACATCAGCCGCGACACCACGGTGCTGCTGCCCGGCTACCCCACGAGAGAGCTCGAGCGTCGCCTGCGCAACCTCGGCTTCAGCACGTTCATCCGTACGAAGAACGGTGAGCTCACCGATCTCGGGGGTGGGCTGCAGGTGGCGATCCACGTGGAGACCGCGATCGCCGACGGTCCCGGCGGCGACTCCGCGCTCGTCGTGCTCGACGGCAAGCACATCCTCGTCAACCAGAACGACTGCCGCACCAACGACCTCGGCGCGCTCAGTAGCCATGGTCCCGTCGATCTGCACTTCCTGCAGTTCTCCGGAGCCATCTGGTACCCGATGGTGTACGACGAGACACCCGAGCACATGCGTCAGCTCGTTGATGCAAAGGTCGACAGCCAGCTCACGCGTGCGATGCGTTACGTAGAGGTCGTCGGCTCGCGTCATGTGGTCCCGGCAGCAGGGCCGCCGTGCTTCCTCGACGACGACCTGTTCGGCTTCAACGTCATCCGTGGTGACGAGCTGTCGATCTTCCCCGACCAGCGCGTCTTCCTCGATCGGCTTGCCACAGCAGGACGCTCCGGCATCATGAACATCCCGGGGACCGTGATCGAGCTGACCGGCGACACCATGACGGTTACGCATCCGGTCCCCGATCCAGAGCTTCGGGACATCTTCGAGCACAAAGAGGCGTACCTGCGCGCCTACCAGTCCGACTGGAAGGACTGGCTCACGGCACACAAGAGCACGTGGATTGCTCCCCGCCCCGATCTCCTGGATCGCCTGAAGGCATGGTGGGAGCCGTTGATGGAGCTCGCACCGAAACTGCGGGAGGGCATCGGCTCCGGGATCCTGCTGCGCGCCGGCGACCTCGACGTCTACCTCGACATGCCGGTGGGCGAGGTACGCAAGTGGGAGGGCGAGCCGTATCGATATCGCTTCGAGATCCCACGCGAGCTCGTCGAGACCGTTGCGGCCGAGGAAGCCGTCGACTGGAGCAACGCCCTGTTCCTCTCGTGCCGCTTCCATGCGTGGCGCGAGGGTCCGTACAACGAGTACGTCTACAACTTCTTCAAGTCACTCTCGAGCGAGCGGATGAAGCGCGCCGAGGCCGAGGCCGCGCGCAAGCTGGACCCGCCCGAGAACGACGAGGAGATCGAGCTGTGCGGTTACGTGGTCGACCGCTATTGCCCGCACCGCCAGGCCGATCTCTCGGTGTTCGGCGAGGTGTCCGACGGCCTGCTCACCTGCACACTCCACGGCTGGCAGTTCGACCTCGCCACCGGTGATTGCCTCACTGCAACCGGCAATCACCTGCGCGTGCGCCCCGCTACGCCGAAGTAGTGCGCGTGCTCACCCGGTAGGACAGTCGATAGGCACCCGCGCCGATCTGGTACTGCGGGAGCACGTCGGGACCACAACTGCCGGTGCCGATGCCACGCGTGGCCGCATCGAGGTGCACGGTGAGGAAATCACGCCTCGTCAGTTCGGTGAGGTCGCGTGCGGTATAGAGGTCATCGTCGGTGTGCCACGTAGCCGACGCATTGAACGTCGTGCCGAGACTTGCCTCGAAGCGCAGGATGATCCCCTCCTCGGGCGAGATCACCTCGAACCAGCGGCAGTGCATGCGCAGGCCGAAATCCTGGGGCACGAGATAGGGCAACTCGTCGGGTTCGCCCGACCACACGCCGTGCATCGCCGAAGCAAGCCGGTCCGGGTAGTTCTCGTACGGGCCGAGACCGCGCCAA
>Ga0129333_10001230_pt1 | contig 22937 bp, 25 predicted proteins | sample CPB6_08_DNA_FD_94474 | JGI IMG/M metagenome (GOLD analysis project Ga0129333, IMG submission 94474) | Freshwater to marine salinity gradient microbial communities from Chesapeake Bay, USA - CPBay_Sum_0.6_0.8_DNA | ecosystem: Environmental > Aquatic > Marine > Coastal | place: USA: Chesapeake...
CTAGATATATTCATAGCCCAGAACAATTTGCTAAGTATGACCAAGAACGCGGGGTTAATCGTATTGGACTACATGAAATATTATATAATATTTGGGATGATTTAAAAGCAGCAACACCAAAAAAGCCTGGTTATTATTGGGGTGATTTATTATTTTCTCAAAAGTTAGACCCACAGCGTGATGGTTTATATCATTTTCAAGCTAATCCTGAAGGTATAAGGTATACAGTAGATCCAAAGAGTGAAGTAGGTAAAAAGTATTTTGATAATAAAAACGCCGGGATTGTTGTACATCAAACTATACCTGCTGATGCTAACTCTACAGATGATAGTAATTTATTAAATGGAACCACTGGTGGTTTACAACAAGGTAAAAGTGTATCTATACTACCAGCAAGTATGCCTGTAATACCAAAATTAAGTTTAGATAAAGCTTTATTAAATCAAGCACTATCAAGTGAACGTGAATATGGTCCTGATTTAGATGAGTTTTTTAGCACTCCTCCTCAAGCAATAGATGCTTTTACAAATTTATTTACAAGTTATATTAATAAAAAAATTGTATCACGCAATTTGAATAATTTAGTAGATGGATTTTTTGAATATGTAAATAGTCGTCCAATGACTGATAATATGCGTAGAAAGTTATTGGGTTATACTGACCCAAATACTAAACAACATGTGCCTGGGTATTTAGATGGCAACCGTGATAAAATTGCTAAGATTTTTAAGATTTGGATTGACATTTACAATCTTAAAATGAATGTAGTGCCTCAGTTAGATAGTGCTGCTGAAACTGCTCCTGTACAGGGATATTTAAAAGATGGTACAAGAACACAAGAAGGCTTTGTTAGTCAAGGATTAAAGTTAGTTAATCGTATGGGCTTCAGTGCTCAAAACTTAGCAGGCCGAGCCTAATACCAACTTTTTTGCCATTTCGTATAAATAATAGTATGAGCCTTGCGCTCAACTAACATAAGGAAATTTAAAATGGCACAATTTACAAGAACCAATGGTGACTTTAAACCAGTAATGAACTATGACCAACCATCATATACAAACACTGGCGTCAATACAATCACAAGTGCTGCAACAGTTCAGCCAATGGGTCCAAAGCTTGCTTTTGGAACAGTTACATTTACAGGTAATGCAACACCAAGCGGAACAGATTTAGCAATCTCATTCCAAACAATTCAGCAATTAGCAACAGTTTATATATATGAATTTACTGAAGTTGGAGCAAACACAGATACACTAGCAGTTGGTATCTATCCAGTAGAAGCATGGGATTTCACAAACGGTGGAAATTTAGACGTTGCTCTAACAGCAGCATTAGGATATGCCGTTACAACAGCAGCAACAGCAACATTTACAAACTAATTTAATAATTAGTTTAATTAAGGCCCGAGATTTTATTCTCGGGTTTTTTATTGCGTAAATACTTTATGTCACAGATTATTACATGTTATACATTATTTGATTGTACAAAGACAGGAGTTAGACAACGTTCTAAGGTTCCTGATAACTCACACGCGGATAATTATATCTATAAACGTAATACACAAGCCAATTTAGACACAATCCTACAAATTATTAGTTTAAGAAGCCAACCTGAATTAATACGAGATCCAATTAAAATTATTAAGAAAATCAAAAACACAGAGTTTGGGTTTATGTATGAAATTAACGAAGAATCATGTAATGTGTGGTTTTTTGATTTTGAAGTTCAACATGCTAGTGTTTTTAATAATAATGTTGATTTGTTTGGACATCTTTTCCATGATTGTGATAAAATACCAATGATAAAATGTAAGGATGAACATCCTGATTTAAGTAATTTTTTAGATATTAGTCCAGAATTACGTAATATATATTTTGAGATAAAATGAATAAAAAACAAGATGTAATAGACAAGTTTGTAATTAAAGAATTAAGTAAAGAGTTGAAAAACTGGTTTATTATTCAGGAGAAAAACGATTACCTGCTTTTTAACCAGTTTAAAATAGTTAATAGAAATTCACATTATGAAGTTCTACATTTAAACAACTCCTTAACAGAAAGGTTTTACAACTTAAAAAATGCTGTAACTTGGTGTATATGCGAGAAACTTAAAAAATATGATGACAGTGAAACTATTAGGAACCTAGATAGAAAAATTGAAAATTATAAAACCAGTGAGTCTATTCATAAAAAGCTACTAATTAAGACTAAAGAAAAGAGTCAAAAAGAAATTTATTACATTAAATTTGTTGAGGATGTAAAACAAAAAACTTTAGCCCAAAAAGAAATGGAAAATTACATAAATATAAGTAGATACTGGTTAAACAAGAAGCTAAATGAGTTAACACAATAATAGCATTTTATGATAAATATTTGATCAGATTGGAAAATTATTATGAACCTAAACGATTTTGACAAACGTAGACTTGCTAGCAAAGCACTTAAAGAGAACTTTGCTGTGCAATTTGACCCATCTAAACTAGATAAGATTAAAACACAAACCATGCTAATGAAGGTTCGTAAAAGTTTAGGCGAAGCTAAGACTAGCAAAAACTTTTATGAGGCACAAAGGTCTGAAAGTTATCTTAAACTTTTATTCATGGAACAAGCATTAAAAGAACATTATAATAAACTTCTTTCACAAAAAACACGGATTGTGTTTGAAAATGAAGAAGTTGAAAAATCACAGGTTATTTTAGCAGCACAAGATATGGTTGATAGTGTTCAGAAAATGCTTGAAGATGTGGGTGAAATGCAAGTTAAAGAATTACCTGCTCTTGTAAGTAGTATTGAAAGCGAAATGGATGCTAATAAAGCACAAGAGTTCAATACTCAAGTTAGCCAGCAACTTGATACCTTAAGCGAAAGTTTGAAAGCTGGGTTTGATGGATTAAAAGCAGCATTAAATCAATTAACAGGTGTTGGTGGAGGGGTAGCGCAAGCATTTGATACTGGTGCTGAGTTAGGCGCAGCAGCTGGTGCGGAAGCGGGTCTTGACGCAGGATTAGAAGCAGGCGCTGAAATGGGTGCTGAAATGCCACCTGTTGAAGAACCTGAACCTGCTCCAGTCGGCGGTGTAGGCAGAGCAAAAAGATAATGTTATTGTATGAGTTTGATGATCCACAAGATAGCAATCTAGTTGTCGCAGTGGATCGTTTAGCCCACGATTTAGATAGTGGGAAAATTAATAGTGAATGGACTGTAGACCAGCTATTGACTTACCTCGAACAATATGATATCATACTGGATGTTAGTGACATACTAAAACTATATAAAAAGCCTCCAATGAAAAAAGTAATTAGCAATATACAAAATGATAAAGTAGTTTGGCGCAGTGAAAACATGCCTGCTGATTCAGGTACTCCTACTGATAAAAACGAAAAAACAGTAAAACAAATGGCTGACCGTGCTAACAAGTTATGATAACTGTTACCGAAGTAGCAGCAGAAAATATACAAAATAAAATAGTCAAACGTGGCAAAGGTATAGGAATTCGTATTGGTGTAAAAACCACTGGTTGTTCAGGATTGGCTTATATACTTGAATATGTTGATAGTCCAAACACTACTGATATTGAATATATTGATAAGAATTGTAGAGTTTATGTCGACCAAAAAGCTATGCCTTATTTAGAGGGACTAACAATTGATTATGTTAAAAAGGGACTTAATGAAGGTTTTGAATTTACAAATCCTATGGAAAAAGACCGATGTGGATGCGGTGAAAGTTTTAGAGTTTAAGTGAAATATATACCAGACAAATATCCCTATGTAGAGTTAAAACGTGAAAATTTAAATGGTTCACGTAGATATATTACTCCTGATGGAAATCCAGTACCTAGCGTTACTACCATACTAAGTGCTACTAAAAGCGAAGAAAGCAAACAAGCATTAAATGAATGGCGTAAACGTGTAGGAGAAAAACGAGCCCAAGAGATTACTACTGAAGCAGCAGGTCGTGGCACACGTATGCATAAATGGTTAGAAAACTATATTAAAACAGGATCTACTGGAGACCCAGGTAGTAATCCATATAGTATTCAAAGTCATCAAATGGCACAAAGTATTATTACAAAGGGATTAAGCAAGTGTAATGAATTTTGGGGCACTGAAGTAAGTTTATACTTTCCATTAGTTTATGCAGGTACAACAGATTTAGTTGGAGTACATGATAATACAGAGTGTATCATGGATCATAAACAGTCTAATAAGTTTAAAAAGCGTGAATGGATTGATGATTATTTTTTACAATTGGCAGCATATGCCACAGCACATAATGAAGTACACAATACTAAAATAAGAAAAGGTGTAATCTTTATGTGTACCGCAGATAATGTATATCAGGAATTCATTATTGAAGGGTCTGAATTTGATGATTACGTTAATAAATGGTTTAAAAAACTAGAAGAATACTATACCAAGATAAGTTAAAACTTGATAAATAGCTATAGTAACCCTAAGAAAACACTATGGCTATTATACAAATATCAAAAATTCAGGTAAGATCAGGTGATTTAGTTGATCTTCCACAACTAGACGAAGCAGAGTTTGGATTCGCTAATGATGAAAAACGCTTGTTCATCGGTAAAACTACTCCAAATGAAAACGTAGAAATACTTACTGCCTATTCAAGTTTAGGTTTCTCACAAATTATAGGTGCCAATGGTGCTAATTTAAACTTAAGCAATTTTGAAGATGGACAAGTATTAGCTATATCTGATGTTGGTGGTAACGTATTTGTTACTAATCGTGGTGGCACAAAAGGCGGTGATATTAATTTAGGTGCTGTTGGTAATTTAACAATTACTGGTGGTGCTAGTGGACAAGTTTTAACAACAGACGGTACAGGTAATTTAAGTTGGACAGCAGGTGGCGGTGCTGGCGGAGTTCCTGGGGGAACAAATACCCAAGTACAATTCAATGATAATTCATCATTTGGTGGAAATTCAGGCTTTACATTTAATAAAATAACAGGTAACTTTGCTATACCTGGAAACGGTTTATTTGCTGGTAATCTATTAATCGCTAATTCTTTAAACTTTACAGATGCTAATGGTGGTTCAACTGATACTTCCATATATTATACTACAGCAGTTTCAGAAGGAATTTATTTCGCACTAAATGCTAGTACAAGATTAGTTTTGGAAAATACTAGAACATTAGTATATGGTAATACTGTATTTGTAGGTGGGAATATTGATACTACATCTACTACCCTGTTATTAGCTAATGCCAATAGTACAACAGTAAATGCTTTTGGTTCTGCTAGTGCTGTAAACATTGGAGCAGCAGGGAGTTTAACTACATTACGTGGTAATTTGTTTATTGCCAACGCAATTAATTTTGCTGATGCCAATGGTGCTAACACTGATACTTCTGTTTATTACACAAATGATAGATTAGTAACAGCATTAAATGGCACTGATAAAGTTTTAGTTTATAACGCAAACGTTACTATTAATGACGATTTGTTTGTAAATGGCGCTATTGGATTAACAGCTACAAGCAGTGCTGCTATTAACTTTTACGATGGCAACGGAACAGCAACAGATACATCAATATATTATAATTCAGGTTCTGATGTTTTAACAATTGCTTTAAATGGCAATGATAAGATAACAGTTACAAATTCAAACGTCACTATACAAGATGATGTTTTGATTCAAGGAGCTTTAGCATTATCTGCTACTGCTAGTGCTGCCATTAATTTTTTCGACAGCAACGGCGCATCAACTGATACATCAATTTATTATGCTAATAATCCTGGACTCGGGATAACAGAAGGATTATATTTCGCATTAAATGGTAGTACAAAGTACGGAATATTCAATACAGAAAATCAAAATTATGGGAATTTTGTTGTAGTTAATGGAAATATCAACACAACTGCTGCTACATTGTTGTTAGCAAATGCTAATACTACAACTGTAAATGCTTTTGGTTCAGCCACCAACATTAGAATGGGCGCAGCAGGTAGTTTAACTACTTTAAGAGGTAATTTGTTTATTGCCAACGCAATTAATTTTGCTGATGCTAATGGTGCTAATACTGATACCTCAGTCTACTACACTACAATAGGCACAGAAGGGCTGTATTTCGCATTAAATGGTGCGCCAGAATTAGCAATTAATAATGGACAAGTTTTAATTGTCAACAAACTTAATGCTACTGGAGCTTCCAACGTAGCATTAGGATCAAATGCTAATGTAAAACTTACAGGTGGTAGTTCAGGACAAGCTTTGACAACAGATGGTTTAGGTAATTTAAGTTGGACAACAATAAGTGGGGGAGGATCACCCGGCGGCACCAACACACAAATACAGTTTAATGACGCTGGCAGCTTTGGTGGTAATAACAGCTTTACATTTAATAAAACAAGTGGTAATTTACAAGTACCAGGTAATGTAGACTTTGGTGGTAATTTAATATTAGGTAATTCAGCAGCAGCAAACGTAGCAATTAATTTTAGAGATGCTAATTCAACAACTACTGATACAGCGATTTACTATACCACAGCAGTAGCAGAAGGTTTTTATTTTTCGTTGAATGCTGGCACAAAACTTGTTATAGAAAATAGTAAAACAGTTAACTACCAAGATTTTCAAGTAGCAGCAGGTAATATTGATACTACTATAGCGACATTAAATTTTGCTAATGCTAATACAACAACAGCGAATGCGTTTGGAGCAGCAACAGCTATTAATATTGGAGCTTCTGGCAGTTTAACTACCCTCCGTGGTAATTTATTTATTGATAAAGCACTTAATTTTGCTGATTCCACTGGTGCTAATACTGATACAGCAATCTACTACACTACAATAGGCACAGAGGGGCTGTATTTTGCTTTAAATGGAAGCACTAGACTAGCAACCTTTGCTACTGGAACACTTAACTATGGAACTTTTTTAACAATAGGCAACGGTATTGGTTATGGCGGAGGATCGGGCGGCACTGTTACACAAACAGGGTCACGAACTAATGGCGTGACAATTGATAAACCTACTGGATCAATTACATTAGTAAGTGCTGCTGGCACAACAAGCTGGCAAAGCTTCACAGTAACTAATTCAACCGTAGCAATAAGTGATACAATTACTGTTAACCAACGTTCAGGAACAGATTTATATCAAATATTTGTTACTAACGTAGCAGCAGGAAGTTTTAGAATAACATTTGCCACAACAGGTGGTACAACAACAGAACAACCAGTTTTCAACTTTAATGTTATTAAAGGCGTAACATCTTAATTTAAGGAAATTTTTTATGTCAACATATGTTTTAGAATCAAGTGGTACAGTAGCAACAAGTGCTAACATTGCCACAGATAAAGTACGTATAGCAACCACTGCTAATAGTATTTTGTTTGCTGTAGGGTATCCAAACATAGCAGCAACAGGCACAGCAACAGCTGCCACTAATTCAACAACAGTGACAGGATCAGGCACAGCTTTTTTAAGTGAACTTAATGTAGGTTGGTGGATAGGAAATGCTACAGGAACAACTGTAGGCGTAGTTCAAAGTATTGCCAATAATACAAGCCTTACTTTAACAGCAAACGCTAACGTTGCTGTTTCTGGGGCGGGAATAACAATTTCTCCTTATGGTGTACCGTATGTTGATGATGTATTAGATCCAAGCAATTGTCCTAGAGCAAGTGGAATTGTTCCCTCTAACACTGTATTAAATGATGTTTTTGTAGGACAGGGAAACGTAATTACATATGTAAACGCTGAAACTGGGAATTGTATTTTTAGTGTTACTGAATTAGGCATGCCTCATGCGGATACAGGCACATCAGGTTATAATTTGTAGTTCTAGCTAAATACTATATCATTACTTTATGATTTATGCGGTCCCCGCCGCGTAGTGGCTAGAACCCACGTAACTTAAGGAGAAAAACAAATGGGTCGTCCTTTAAAGATAGCGAAAGCTCAAGCAATTTTAACAGTAACAAATACTACAGCAACAACTAATATTGTTACTGTATCCCAAAATTTATCAAATTTGGGTGTTATAGCAGGTATGCCTTTTGTACCATCTACAACTACTGGTACAAATTTGATAGCAGGTACAACATATTGGATTTTACAAATCACAGGAGCATCTACATTTACTGTGTCTGCTACTGAATTGAGTGCTAATCCTACATATACTCCAGTTACATTAACAACAGGAACTACAGCCTCAAGTTTATCAGTTGGTGTTGTTGATAGTGGATTCAACAATCCAGAAGGTATAGCAAACACATATGGAGTTGTTGGCGGTAATACAGCAATCTATGGTAATCAAGTCCTAGCACGTGTAGCAATTGGCGTAGCAGGTACAGGTACAATTTACTCATATAATGATTCAAATGTAGTCGGTGGAGCAGGAACAGATTTCGGTAACACCCTAAGCGCAGGCAGTGTCGTTTCAAGTGTTGATTCTCAAACTGGCGCATTGACAACTATAGGCTTTGTTGACACTGTAACAGGTTATGTAACAATTGAGTGTAGTGATTCAACTGCTACAGGTAATTTCTTAACCAGTGTGGGTAACGCTGAAACATTATATGCTAATTTACCAGTTACATTTGATGTTAATATCGGTGGTCTAAATAATACTCAAACTTATTTTGTTAAAGAAATCGTTAATGCCGCAGCATTTACTGTATCATTTATTCCAGGTGGAGCAAACGTTCCATTAAGTGATCAAACAGTAACATCAAATGCTACCCAAGACCAAGTTTTACTTGACGCTGTTGCTTTGGCAAACGCAAGTGGTACAAGTTTTGTTTATGCTGATAATGAAGCAGGATTTATCTTACGTCAGAAAGGCAAACAAAAGTATTTAGTACAAGGAGCAACAAGTGGGTTGATTGCACAATGCTTAACAGCTAATTTAGCTAATGCAGCGTTGGTTCCAAATTCCATGAATATTCTTGCTACTTATGCTAACAGTGCTACACAGTTTGTACAGAGCCTAAGCGATATTGATAGTGAATTGTTTACAGCAACATCTGGACCAATCGCAAGTGGAAATATTGTATTAGCGAACGCTGATCCAGTTTATGTAACATTTAATAGCGGTGTCGCTGCTAATACAGCTAATGGTTTAATCTACGAATTAGTACAAATCGCAGGCGCATAACATGGCTCAGCCGCTTCAAATTCAGACACAAACTGAAGTTGCAGTCCTTCAAGTTCAATTTAAAAATCTAGACGAAAAAGTTGATGATTTAAAAGTTGATCTGAAGGACATGCGTTCCGCATTAGAAAGACATAGTGAGGAACATACTCAGATGATGAAAGATATGCAGGAGTCTGCTAGTGAAGCACATAAAAGCATGGCTAACAAAATTAACGCACTTGAAAAATGGCGTTGGATGTTAATGGGTGCTGGTGTTGTTATTGGGGCTTTAGGTTGGCCAACACTTGGTAAAGTGTTAGGTATGTAAAGTTGAGGGGCTAGACCCCTCAATTAATTTCAATTTCTCTTTTACAATATCAAAATTAATAGTATTAAATAATCCAGGATGTAATGGTTTGGGATATAATGAACTTTCTACCCAAGCATAACCATAATGTTCATCATTTAAAATTGGCATAAATTCATTCTTAACTTCACAGAAAAATGTATGGTATGTAAAATTATAATTAACAAATTGTTGAATTGGAATTAATTTATGATTTGTAATATCATAACTAATTTCTTCCATACATTCACGTTGTAAAGCTTCAAAAAGTGTTTCTTTATTTTCTACTTTACCACCGGGAATACTCCAAGTTTGACTTTTAATATCATTTCTTAGTAGATACAGGTAACGATTCGTAGATTTACTATAGAAAAATAATCCAACACCTGTGCTCATCTAATGATTTATCTCTGTTAGATGACTATTGAAAAATCTCCTGCTGTGTACCAACCTTCATATGACTTCTTCCAACTACCGTTAGCGTATCTATATTGAACATTGTTCACAATATTTGTCACAAATTGAACAGTTGTAGCATTCTCACTATCAAAACTTACTTCCCATTCCATTGTGTTGGCATTGAATTGTACGATATCGTTAGCATTTGCTACTAAATTGCCCCAAGCTACAGTTGTATCTCCGTCACTACCTATGTTATCAACGAGCAAATATCTAACATTGGGTGTAGGTCCAGGAAGTCCTGCGTTTGGTCCTGTTACCTGCGGATTAACCACACCGTCTACAGGAACTAATGTATTTTGTGGTAATGTGTCTGGGTCAACATTATAAATTAATAATCTATCATCTAATGGATCTGGTACTATAGTTCCAACTATTTCTGTATCTAAGTAAGGATTTTGTAACCATATTTGACTAATACCTGGTCTAACTGCTCCATAAGCATTTAAGAAACTTGACCAATATATCGTTGTGTTTGGTGGACTTATATTATCTAAATCACTGTTAGGTGGATTAAAGGGTTGATTTTCAGGTAGTACCTGTAATGTATTACCTAAGTACAGTAATTTATAACCAAATGGTGTAATTTTTTGTCTAGTTCCTAATAATAAATCATCATCTTGTGTTGCCAATAAACTATTTCCTTGAAATATACTAGCAATAATTTTTTCGATCACACCCAATTTCTTAAGCTTACTGCTTGTGCTTATCCATATAGGCATATAGAATTTCCAAGTTAGTACATCAATAGGATTTCCAGTACCTTGTGGAATACTTCTACTACTAAATGTTAAGCCATCTTGGTAAACTACAGTTAAACTTGTCCAATCAACGAAATTATCTGTGCTTTGTATTTCTAAACTTGGATTAAACAGTGTAGCCATTTGTTCTACTAACTCAAGTTTTTGATTATAGTTTGTAGTCCAAAAATCAACAGTTATTCTTAATGTGTAAGGTACTGGCATCAATCTTTCAATCGTAAATGCTTGCCCCTGTGTTGTTTCATATGAGGTTGTTTCTTCATTGTAAGCACGTTGTCTGACATTTAACTTATCTACAAAAAATGGTTCTTGCGTTCTTTTTTGATCATACTCAAGTCCACTAATATAATATGTTATCATAGGAGCACTTGGTAAACTACTAGCACTATTATTTGCCTGTATAGTAGCAGCCTGCCTACTTTGATCACCGTACATTATAGGAACACGTATTAAAATGTCATTACCAGCAGGATCTTTTCCTTTGGTAACATACCAATTGCTAAAGATTTTAGCGAACTGGATTAAAAAACGACGGATTTGATTATCGTAGAAGAACTGTGCCAATTTAAATACCTTTTGCTATGTTGTATTTATTGTTTAATTTTATGGTGTAGGTGGAATAACGTCTGGCTTTAAATCTAGTATCGAACTTAATGGCTGTGCTTCAGGTACAAAGGTTTGTGTTTGTTGCATATAAATTTGATTACTATCATTTATAAACAGTGATTTACGTGACAAGTCATTTATAGTAAATCCTGTTTCTGTTCTTACATTTTCACTTATTCTTACCCACATAACACCGTCCCAACGGAACAATATTTGCGGTAAATAATCAATTCGTAAAAAGTAATCCCCAACTTGTGGATTCTGTGGGAAACTTATACCTGTACCAGTTGGTAGTCCATTAGGTGGAATATCTGTACCAGTTAAGTATCCAGCACTGTAACCAAAACTTCTAGGTGTACTACGTGCTATATATTGAAATCTAGGATCACAATCAGCACGATAATCCATTTGAGGTGTTATTTCAGCAGTGAAACCAGGTGCTTCAGGATCTTGGTCTGCTGTAGCATATGTATTGTCTGCAGTGCCATATGGTCCTGTAACTGCTCCTAATGATTGTACTGTTAAAACTTTTTGTCCTTCAACTGGTCCTGATCCTGAACCTAATTTGTCAGGAGCAAGTTCTAATACTTCTAGGTTAGCTTGTACAAATTTATCAAGTTGTGCTGACATATCCATATCAGCAGTCATATCCCAAATACTTTGTAATTGTTCTTTAGGAACTTTAATAGCATAGCCTGTATTCTTAAACTTAGGATCACGCATTGCTATAACACTACCTGTTACAGTGGTGCTTGGGGCTCCTGCGCTACTTGTTATAATATTAATAGGTGGTGCTGGTTGACCAATCTTATTACTAGGAACACCATTGCTTTGATATTCACCGTATGTTGGAACAACATAAAGTTTGCTATTATCGTAACCTGCTTTAGGTACTATACGTCTTGCTTCATTTAGTTGTGCGTCATTAACAGCAATATTAGTATTGTACCTACCTAGTATATCACGTAAGTTTTGATTTGTATCTAAAGCCCAATATGCTGGATTTGGGGGATTGATTCCTATAGGTACTTCTGCTATTGAAATATAATTTTTATCACCATAAGTAATAACATATCCTGGTGGATAAGTTCTATCTTTGTCCCAAAGTCCTAAATAATTATCTTGGTTAATTGGTTCTGTCAGTATTTGACTAAATTCTTCACTATCAACTAATGGTTCGCATTTAATACGCCATAAGTGCGGAAACCAAGTTTGGCTGAACCCTTCACTAGCATAATTAGCATCAGTTATTTGCATAAAACGTTTTAATGCTACTGGGATAGTTTCTTTTAATGGGTTATAATCTAGCAAGTGTGGTAACTCAAGCACATCCCCAACCATTAGCTTTCTGCCTATAATGTCAATCATATCATTATAATGAACTACAATGAAAATAATGTCGTTGTTTAAAAACAAACCAAATTGACTTAAGTCAAAGTCCAAATTTTGTACTTGATAATGACCACGTAATCTGTAAATATTTGGGTCATATGTCCGATCTCTATTTTCAAGAAATAACAAATCCTGTATATTAGTAGGGTTTAATGAATCATACTCAGGTTGGGTATAATCAACACTAGGGCCTTGATTCGTAGGACCCAAATATTTGTGAATGTAAAGGTCGGTGCCACCTACAGTGAGTTGTTCAGAAATGGTTCTATCAAAAAATCTGTAGTCGTTTTGTTTATTTGGACGGTATAGTGATAACTTTGGCATATAGTATTTATCGGGCAAGGTTGACAATAAATAACAGGTCGTGTATAATCAACGATGTTTACTAGATGGAGCTAACATGGCAAGAACTGCTAAAAAACCAACGCAACAAGCATTTGTAAGTGTAAAATCAATCGTAATCAAAGACCCTGATACGAAATATTATGGGGAAGAACCAGAATTTACACTACAGCCCGATAATCGTACTGTGGCTCTTATGAAAGGTTTTACTTGGTACAATAGATTTTTGACTAGAAAAGAAGCAAAAGACTTTCTTTGCCAATATGTAGAAACAAATGGTAAGTCAGAAGATAGTAAAGTTATGCGTAGGATTGATGAAAACGAACTTATCCCAACGTTGGGATGGTTAGCAAGAATGAGTTTGCGTGGATTGGAACTTAATGAACATGAAACACTCACACTTAAAAATGAAATCGCAAGATTAATTCGTTCAGTACACAAGCCCGAACTCAAACAAAAATCACAAACAGGCAAAAACGCAGTAGAAAAAACTGTAGTTAAAGCACGTCCTAATGTCCAAGAAATTATGAAAGACAAGGCACGTGAAGCAGCAGGCGAACTTGAGGGGTTGTTTGACGAGTTTATCCAATCAGGAGCAAAAACAATTGTTACTAAAACAATGGATGAACTTACTAAGAAAAACGTATTACCCCAGCATACAAATATCTTAGTTGATATTTGGAACAAAAAACTTGATGAGTTTTTGGAAGTACAAAAGGGTAAAAGTGATTTAGCAGAGGGCTATACAAACTTGTCCAAAGTACAAGTCAAAAACATTATCAAGTATATTGAGCAGGTAATCAGTGATCTTAATGCTTATGTTAATGTCAAAAAAGCACAAAAGGCACCACGTAAGCGTAAGGCAGTGCCAGTTGAAAAGCTTGTTAGTAAACTGAAGTTTCAAAAAGAGTTTAAAGATCCTGCTAGTAAGTTAGATTTGGTAAGTATACACCCAACAAAATTGCATGGTGCTAGTGAAGCGTGGGTTTATGATACTGCAAAACGTAAACTACATCATTACATTGCTGATGAATACAGCAAAACATTTAGTGTAAAAGGTAATACATTGCTAGGCTTTTGCACTAAACAAAGCGAAGTAAAAACACTTCGCAAACCTAGCGAACAGCTAAAAGAAGTTGTTGGAAGTAAGCCTGCCGCAAGAAAATATTTTAAAGATATTAAAGCGGTAAGTGTTGCCCCAACAGGACGTTTTAGTGAGACTATGATTATTTTAAAGGCATTTTAATATGAAAGAAAAAATTGGTAATTGGTTTGCTGATAACCGAATAAGAGTAGGTTATTTTTTAGGTGGACTGAATATTGCTGGTGGAATAAGCCTGCTACCATTGGGACAATATGCTAATGGAGCTATTCAGATTTTCGTTGGTTGTGTATTAGTTATTGATGCGTGGTTACAAAATGAATATTGATTTAAACAAGTATAGTGAGTTTGTAAAAGAAGTAACAAGCACTGAGAGCAAAGACCTTACATCATTTATGAATCGCTTAGATGTAATTGATGGGAACTATGACTTTCAAAAACATGAACATGGACCTAGCGTTAATGTCCCATTGTTATTAACAGGAGCATTAGGACTGGGCAGTGAGACAGGTGAGTTTCAGGAAATTGTTAAAAAGATTTATTTTCAAGGCAAACCACTTACTGAAGAAAACTTGTTCCATATGAAACGTGAATTGGGTGATATTATGTGGTACTGGATCAATAGTTGTAGGGCACTTGACTTAGATCCAAATGATGTTATTGCTGAAAATGTTAATAAGCTTAAAGCAAGATATCCTGGTGGTGAGTTTGATCCATACTATAGTGAAAATCGTAAAGAGGGAGATTTGTAATCGTTGGGTTGCCTGATAAATATATAAAAGGTAATTATTATGGCAGCCGATATTTTAGCAACCCCTACAAATTATGATTTAAACGAACTTAAATCAGCATTGTTTGAAAACTTACGTTTACGTTTAGGTGGCGACATAATTGACTTGGAGTTAGATCCACAGCATTATGAAGCTGCCTATAACTATGCCATAAAGATTTACAGGCAAAAAGCACAAAATGCTACTGTAGAATCATACACATTAATGACAGTTATTAAAAATGTGGACACTTACACGTTGCCCAGTGAATTTATAAATGTAAGAAGTTTATTTCGTAGAACAGTAGGACTTGAGACTGGACCAAGTTCTACATCATTTGATCCATTTAGCAGTGCTATTCTTAATACGTATTTGTTAAATTATAACTATACAGGTGGTATGGCTACATATGATTTTTATGCTGGATATGTTGAATTAGCAGCACGTATGTTTGGTGGATATGTAACCTATACATTTAACCCAGTTACTAAAGTATTGCGTGTTGTGCGTGACTTTAAGGGTACAGGAGAGCGTATACTTATTTGGGCTGACATACAGCGTCCTGAAGTTGAACTAATCCAAGATCCAGGTGCTGGCGTTTGGATAGGTGATTACACACTTGCTGTATTAAAAGGTATCATTGGGGAAGCACGTGAAAAGTTTGGGACTATTGCTGGTCCAGGAGGCGGCACTTCATTAAATGGTGCTGCTATGAAAGCAGAAAGTAAAGAAGCACAAGCTGAATTACTTGATCAACTTAAACGTTATGTAGATTATAGCCAACCATTAACTTGGATACAAGGTTAACCTTAATTCTTTTATTTTTAATGTAACTGTAGTATTATATACTATCAGGAGATAGTAATGATTATCGGTGTTACTGGTTTGATCGGTAGTGGCAAGGATACTGTAGCAGATTATTTGTGTACATTTTATGGATTCAAGCGTTGTAGTTTCGCTGAAAGTTTAAAAGACGCATTATCAGCAATATTTGGTTGGGATCGTGAACTTTTAGAAGGGTCAACAAAATCCAGTCGTGAATGGCGTGAGCAAGTTGATACTTGGTGGGCTAAACGATTAAACATTCCGCATCTTACACCACGTTGGGCTATGCAGATTTGGGGTACTGAAGTTGCTAGAGAAAACTTTCATAATGATATTTGGGTAGCAAGTGTTGAAAATAAATTACGTACAAGTAAAGATGATATTGTAATTACTGACTGTAGATTTAGTAATGAAGTACAAGCTATTAAAAACTCAGGTGGTATAGCTATTCGTATTGAGCGTGGATCACGTCCAGAATGGTATGAATTTGCCGAACAATTTAATAAGGGTCCTAGTACAATAGGTTGGGCATTGAGCAAATCTGAACTTATGAACTGTAATATTCATGCTAGTGAATATAGCAGTGTTGGTCTTGATTATGATTTCGTTGTTGATAATAATGGATCAATAGACGATTTACATAGTAAAATAAAATCAATACTCAATTTGTAAATCACCACGCTTCCAATTAACATGTTTACGTTTAACTACCTCAACACAATTTAAACAAATTGTACGTAAGTTATTAAGTTGAATGTTTAATAAACTTCCATCAATATGATACACTGTCATTTGTGTTGGATATATCGACTTAAATCCGCACAAATCACAAATACTTTTCTTTTTATACCCAGATTTTTCCCAATTAGGAACTCTGGGTTTTATTTTTTCTTTTTTACGACCACAAACATCACATATGCTTCTATAGTGTATTATCCCATTTCGCCAATAATTTACGGCGCAAACATTAATATTACATTGTTTACATATAGGCCTAATCATTTTATTATTTATAAACCTTCGAAGGCATAACAATACCGTGTTTTCCTAATGTTTTAATAAATAGTTATAAGCAGTACAGGTTGTAAACCTTACAATTTTACATTAAAGGAAAATAAAAATGGCACTAGTATCTCCAGGCGTAGAAGTAACGATTATTGATCAATCTCAATATCTACCCGCAGCTCCAGCAAGCGTACCTTTCTTTTTAGTAGCAACAGCACAGAATAAAGCTGATCCAACGGGGTTAGGTGTTGCTAGTGCTACAACAGCAGCTAACGCTAACAAACTTTATACTGTTACAAGTCAGCGAGACCTTGTAACACTTTATGGAACTCCATTCTTTTATACTACAGCAGGTGGAAGTCCAATTCAAGGATATGAATTAAATGAATATGGTTTACTCGCAGCATATTCAGCATTGGGTGTAAGCAATCAAGTTTATGTATTAAGAGCAGATGTTGACTTAGCAAGTTTAGTTGGACAGACAGGTCGTCCAAGTGCTGCTCCAGCAAACAATACATATTGGTTAGACACAACGAATACAACTTGGGGAATTTACGAATGGAATGCTACAACAGCAACCTTTACAAATAAGATTCCTATTGTAATAAATGATTCTACTAATTTATCAGGTAGTGCTCCTTTAGCAAGTATCGGGTCAATTTATGATTACGCTGTGGTTGCGTTACCAGATTATGGTAGTCCTACAGCAACAACTGCTCCTCAGTATTGGTATAAAAATGCTACCGGAACATGGGTAAGTTTAGGTAGCTATGGCTGGTTAGAATCATGGCCAACTGTACAGGGAACTGGCACTGGATCGTTAACCCCAGGAAATTCATTTACAATTGATGTAAGTGGACATTATACTGTAACAATTTCTGTTCCTTCTTCTCCAAACAATAATGCTGTAGGAGTAGCGGCAGCTATTAATGCTTTAAATCTACCTGACATTAGCGCAGGAACAGTAGGTCCAACAGGTGCTAAAAAGCTTTTAATTTATTCAAGTCAACAATCAGGTGATATTACTGATGTAATGTATTTGGCACTTGCTAATAGTTCAGGAACTCCATTAGCAGGTTTAGGAATTACAGCAGATACATATAACCAACCTGAAATACAATATGGAACTTCAGCAGAACAACCATTATGGGCAGCATTACAAACAGAGCCAAGACCTACAGGCAGTGTATGGTTAAAAATGGGATCAGCAGGTACAGGATTCGCTCCAACTATGAGTGTTTATACTACTGCTACAGCAAGTTTTGTTCCTAAAAATGTTACAGTAGCAACAGGTGATTTATCTGCTACAGCTAATTTAGATAGTACAGGTGGTCAAGCTATTCCTGCTAATACAGTATATGCTCAATATGATTTCAATGGAAATTGGAATCAAGGTCCAATTTACTTTTGGAAACGAATCGCTGCTGGTCCTACAGTAATTACAGGAAATGACACATCTCCATCATTTACAAATGGTCCATACACAGCTACAATTTATGTAAGTACGCCCGGATCAAGTACGTATGATGGGCCATATAGTTTTTCATTAGCAGATAATAGTGACGCACAAGATTTTGTAGATTCTTGGGCAGCAGCAGGAGCTCCTTATACTCAAGCTGAAGTTTTAACAACAGGTGCTATACAAATTACACACACAGAAGGTGGTGTAATTATGGTTGATGATCTTGTCAATGGTGTGTCAACTGGATTAATGGCAGATGCAGGGTTTACAATTGGCACAACAGACGGCGTTAAGTATGGTGACTTTATGCCATTTGCCGGTGCGTTCGGTGATGATACTGTAAGCCCAGCAGGTGGAACAGGATTTACTCTTACAATTGATAACTTAAATGGTATCTATACATTTGGTGCTATCACAGCAGCAGGCTCTGGTTATGCTGTAAATGATTTAATTACATTTAACGGCGCAACTTTATTTGGAGCAACTCCAGCAAATAACCTAGTGCTAAAAGTTACTAGTGTAAGTGGAGGTGGTGGTGTAACATCTTATGCTTATATTTCAGGTACTCCAATTCAAGGATATTGTACATTATTAAGCAATTGGCAAGAATTTACATATACTCCAAACGAAGGTGCTCCAGTGGCAGATCCAGCTAATAATACAAATTGGTATTATAGTGTAGTTGATGAAGTTGATATTATGGTAAACACATCAACAGGTTGGAAGGGATATAGAAATGTAGAATATGATACAAATGGGTTCCCACTACCATCAGGCACACCAGCAACAGATCCAAACGGCCCAATTGTTAGTGCTAGTGAGCCAACACTTCAAAGTGATGATACAGCACTTGTATATGGTGACATTTGGATTGACACAAGCGATTTGGAAAATTATCCAGTTATCTATCGTTGGCAACAAGTTAGCGGAGTTAATCAATGGGTATTGATTAATAATACAGATCAAACAAGCAGCACTGGTGTATTGTTTGCTGATGCACGTTGGTCTAGCAATCAAAGTACTATTGACCCAGTTAATGATCCTATCCCAACAATTGTAAGTTTATTGACTAGCAACAATTTAGATTTGGATGCTCCTGATAATACATTATATCCAGTAGGTATGTTATTGTTTAATACAAGACGTAGTGGTTTTAATGTAAAACAATTTAGAACTAACTATTTTACAGCAGCTAATTTCCCTGATGAGTCATATCCAACATTTACTGATACATGGATCAGCGTAAGTGGTTTACAAAGCAATGGTAGTCCATATATGGGTCGTAAGGCACAGCGTGCTGTTGTAGTTGAAGCATTACGTTCAAGTATTGATACTAACTTAACAATACGTGATGAAGATACATTCTTTAATATTATGGCATGTCCAAACTATCCTGAATTACAACCAAACATGATTGTATTGAATGCTGATAGAGGCGATACAGGCTTTATAGTTGGTGACACTCCAATGAGATTAACTGATAGTGCTACAGCAATTAATGCTTGGGCAACTAATGCAGCAGGAGCATCTTCAACAGGTGAATCAGGACTGGTTACAAGAAACACATATATGGGCTTGTTCTATCCAAGTGGATTAACAAATGATTTATCAGGAAACGAAGTTGTAGTTCCAGCAAGTCATATGATGGTACGTACATTAATTCGTAACGATACAATCGCTTTCCCTTGGTTCGCTCCAGCAGGAACACGCCGTGGATTAATTGATAACGCACTAAGTATTGGATTCATTGATCCAACTACAGGTGAATATGTTCCAACAAGAACAAGAGTTGGTATACGTGATGTGTTGTATACAAACTTTATCAATCCATTAGTATTCTTTACAGGCAATGGTTTATTGAATTATGGTAATAAGAGTAGCTTTAATAGTCAATCAGCATTAGACAGAATTAATGTTGCTAGACTTGTTGCTTACTTACGTAGACAACTAACAATTGCTGCTAGACCATTCATCTTTGAACCAAATGATGCGTTTACAAGAGGTCAAATTAGCACAGTAATTGAAACATTGTTAAATGATTTAGTTACTAATAGAGGTGTCTATGATTATAGCGTAGTGTGTGATGAATCTAATAACACACCAGCTAGAATCGATAGAAATGAATTGTGGGTAGATGTCGCAATACAACCTGTGAAAGCAGTTGAATTTATCTACATCCCTGTAAGAATTTTGAATACAGGTGAAGCAGTTGCAGGAACAGGGGTATAATTTAGAAGGGGATAAAACCCCTTCTACTAATAGCAATAAATAGTAGAACAGGAGAACAGACAAAATGTCTTTATTTACACTTAACAATCTTTCTGTATTTGGTTCAGATGGCGGAGTCGGTAATCAATCATTATTGATGCCAAAATTACAGTATAGATTTAGGGTTGAATTTTTTAACTTTGGTATTGATCCAACAGGCCCACTAGCTTTAACAAGACAAGTTATTGATTGTGCTAGACCTCAAGTTTCATTTGACGATATTACATTAAATGTTTACAACTCAAGAGTTTATTTGGCTGGTAAACATACATGGCAAACATTAGCAATTAATGTACGTGATGATGCTCAAGGTGAAGTTTCAAGAGCAGTTGGTCAACAACTTCAAAAACAAATTGACTTTAGTCAGCAAGCTAGCGCAAGCTCAGGTATTGATTACAAGTTTGAAACATCAATTGTTATCTATGACGGTGGTAATGGAACTTTAGCACCTAGAGAACTTGAAGTTTGGGAATTGTATGGATGCTATTTACAATCAGTAAACTATAATTCATTAAATTATGGTACTAGTGATTCAGTAAATATTGCTCTAACACTTCGCTATGATAACGCATTACAAAAGCCTGATAACAGTGGTGTTGGTGCGTTTGTTGGTCGTTCACAAGGTAGTGTTGTATAATTTATGAATGAATACTTACGTGATTATAAAACAGCATCACAAATATTTAGGACTAGCGTATACAAAGGCGCCCCTAAACTAAAGTTTTTATTTCATACATATTTTGATATCAATACAGAAGCTTACGATCAGGGTTTAAATACTGGTCGTAACTTCGGATTAGAGGTAAGAGATGTAAAATTACCATCTTATTCATTCAAAACCTCTCAACTCAATCAATACAACAGAAAAAGAATTGTACAAACCAAAATCAATTATGAAGAAGTTTCTATAACTTTTTTTGATGATAATAATAATTTAATTAACAAACTTTGGGAAGCTTATTACAGATATTACTATGCTGACGGAGGTAAACCAAAAGTAGTTTTTGGGTCAACGCCGCCAGGTGGTGTACCTGTAACTCAAGTAGGGGCAGGTGGTGTGGTAACAACAAACAATGCTAGTTCATATAATTCACGTAACATATATGATGATTCTATAACAGGAAACACTGACTGGGGTTATATTGGAGAAACAAGTAAACCAGGCGGCCCAGTTGGTAAAAAGGTTCCTTTCTTTAAAAATATTACAGTGTTTGGTTTTAGTCCAGGTAATAATTTTACTGCTTACACATTGATTAATCCGTTAATAACAAGTTTTGGACATGACACTTTTAACTATGATGAAGGTGGTGGTGTGATGAAAAATTCAATGCGATTAGACTACGAAACCGTTGTATATAATTACGGTAATATGGGATCAAGTAACCCAGGTGATATTGTTAAAGGATTCGCATTACCAGAAAGCTATGATAGAAGAACTAGCCCCAATGCTATTTCAAATAGAAATGTACCATTTATATTTACTTAAGGAATAATCATGTACGTTCAAGGCGGTACAACAAGAAATCTATTAGTTGCTACACAAAAACAAAATACATTTTATAATAGATTAGGTATACAAGGAAATAATGTTGGATATAATCAATTTCCAACTTTAGTTTTACCTCAAACATTAAGTGCTGGCGAAGTTAATACAAGAAACATTAAATTTGAAATACCAAGTCCTAATGGAATGACTCCAGGACCTTTTGGTTTAGCTGGTTCTCAAACAGTCGGGGCATTAGTTAATCCTCCTAATATAACTAATATTACTACTGCTGGAGTTTAATATGCCTACTATAAACAATCGTAATGTAGTAGACAGAACCGTTGTAATTTATGATAGTTTTTATGATCAAACTGCTACTATAGATGCTACAAAATATGATATTGTATATGGATTCTTTTATGAAAAGAATGATAATAAAAGAATCGCTGCTAACTTTGCTGCTGCTCTTTTTAGAATATCGCAAGAAACTGGTATCGATGTGTTATCATTACTGAATCAGTTAAAAGGTGCTCCAAATAAATTAGAACTTAATAAAACAATAAGTTACTACTTAAATTTATTAAAATCTAAAACCTCACAATATGGTGTAGCAAGAGTTCCTGCTCCAAATGTTCCAGTTGCGAGAAACGTAGTATTATGATATGGCTAAGTGGGCACAAGGAATCTATGAAGTCAAAAATCCTGCTAAGTATGTAGGTAAACATAAACCTAAATATCGTTCAGGTTGGGAACTTACTTTTATGATGTTTTGTGACAACAATAAAAGTATATTGTATTGGGCCAGTGAAGCATTACAGATTCCATATCGTAACCCATTTACAGGTAAACAGACTGTATACATACCTGATTTTTTTGTAGTGTATGAAAACAGAAATAAACAAAAGATTGCCGAAGTTGTAGAAATAAAGCCAAAAAAACAAAGCCTAATTGAAAGTAAAGTTGCTAATGCCAAAGATAGAATGGTAGTAGCATTAAATCACGCAAAG
>Ga0129333_10001231_pt1 | contig 22937 bp, 34 predicted proteins | sample CPB6_08_DNA_FD_94474 | JGI IMG/M metagenome (GOLD analysis project Ga0129333, IMG submission 94474) | Freshwater to marine salinity gradient microbial communities from Chesapeake Bay, USA - CPBay_Sum_0.6_0.8_DNA | ecosystem: Environmental > Aquatic > Marine > Coastal | place: USA: Chesapeake...
AGTGTAGTTAAGTTTAGGATTAGCGTTGAAGGCTGATTTAGTTGCAACAAAAAACTTACCTGTTTCTGGGTGATGTCCAAATACGATAGAAGGAGAACCGTCATACTTCGTTGTAATACGTGCATTGCTGGCCTTTCCTTGCATTGCGTTAGAAACTGCATGCAGTGTTTTTGTTGCATGCGCATAACCTTCTGCACCAGCATTCAGCACGTGATCTTCAGCATGCTCGAGGTGTTTGAGCTTTTCTTCTGATGCTGCTGCTTCTACTATAATTGATCGAAAACTTTTCATTTAATATAACTTTATGAAAGGTCCAGCATCGCTGGTTTGTTTTTGTGAACCATAGAATAAACAAGCTAGGAAATCGTTTAATATGCCCTTTTGATCAAACCGCATCATGCTGCTTATATAATGCAACGCTTGAAGTTTATTTGAAAAACGATTGGCATAATCAGTACTTTTTTGTTCAAGTGTTGTTGATGTAACTAAAAACGCTTCAAACTGTTCCGGAGTCGTAATTTGAACACCCCAATCAATTGATACACCATCAAGTCTGTATTTATAAACGTCTGTAAAAAGGGCCTTGTACATATCAAAGTCTTCTTTTTTCCATTTACCTACAACAGGCAACTCTGATCCTTTTACTCTTTTCTGAAGATTTTTAAAAAAGAAATTATCTATAACGCTTGATGGAACTTTACCAAGACGGGCACCACCTGTATACTTTGTTAGCTCTGTTTGTACTGTCTCACGTGCCCCTTGTCCTGGAAACCCTCTTACTTGAGCCGGCACGCTTCCATCACCAACTCCTATTGTAAAGGCCAAGTCTTTTGTTTTTAACTTTTCATTTTCAATATCTAAATTACACGTAATTTGTTTTAACTTAAATATGTGGTCTATTCGTTGCTGGTAATCGGGTTGTTGTTCGTCTACATTTACTTCTTCAACTTTTGCTAGTGTTTGTGTGGGAGCTAGTTTTTTTAGTGATATGCCAATTAGTTCTTTTGCTTTGAGTTTACTACGCATGTAATCATTGAGTACTTTGATATCTTTCACACCACTCAAATACTGATTCAAGACCTCATTTAGCTCATTCTTAATTTTTTGTTCATGCTGTTTGGATACGATGTAAACGTCTGCAGGGTTCCAAGAATCTTTTTTTCTTACACCCATTTGTTTTGCAACAAGTTCAATCTGTTTCATGATACCGGTTTCACGGTAGTAATTGTATCCTCTTTCAGGACCTAAGTATTGTTTTAGTCCACGTGCCTGTCCTTCAAACGTCTTTATCCATGTATCATCGACATTTGGATATACTTTTTTTAGTTCTGTAAAAGAGGGGAAAAGACGTTCTTCAATGTATTTTTCAAAGTAAAGAAGCGACCCCTCTTCTTGTTTTTTTGTCTCGATAGCAGACCCTATTCCAGCGCCGACGTTAACACTTCCCGTCCCATATTCAATTTTCAACTTTTTTACATCTACACCAGCTGCAGCTAGCGTTGCTCGAACATCAAATATTGGAACACCACGTGCTTCAAGATCGCGTGAAATTTTAACAAACTGGTAGGTTGTGTTTGGATCAAGAATAATATCTACTTGATATCTTAGTTTGACAATAGAAAATAGCTTAGCTACTTCAAGAGAATGTAACTTTTTCTTTTGAAGAATTTCTTCTGCTGATTTAGGGACGTAATTGAATGCCATAGTGTCTATATTTATTAGAACACTCGTTCCCATTCAAAGTTAATCACCTTCTTTGACATTCTACCTTCATGAGTTTTATTTCGCTCTTGTATAAAATTTTTAAGAGCGAACCGTTTTTCCTGGTCGGCCCAAACACCGGTAGGATGTATAAGCGTCTTATCATCCGGATATATTGTGAAAGGAACATCTGTCCATGTCACGTCTCGAGCTCCGCGCACGTATTTAACTTGCCAAAAGTCGACCTTTTGACGTTTAGCAACGAGCCTTAGCGCATCAAGAAAATAACGATCTCCAAAGTGAATGTTAACAAGCTCTTCGTCATAACCACCCGTCTTCCAAAATGTTTCTTTATGAACAAGATACTCGTTAACAGAAAACCGATCTTTTGACGATTTAACTATTTCCCAAAAAGAGTAATATTTCGTCTTTTTAAGATTAGCTTCATTTTTAAATATTGAACGTAGAGTAGCATCGGGGAATCTTCTATCAATATCAGACATAAGATTCCACTCCGAAGTGGTTTCTTTCATTAACAAATTACGTGTGCCATGTGAATTAAAGCCAATATCTTCCTTCACTCGAAAAAGTCTCATGTTTGTCGATGGAGGCCTTTTTTCAAAAAAATCTACCGCTGGCTTTCGCATAGACCCATCGTCACCAATATTAAGCATGAATGGACACCCCGCATCATCCATTCTTTTCATAGCTTCGTACCACCATTTTAAAAAATGGGGTTCGTTGTAATATGTGATATTGATCGAAATCATGAAGAATAGTGTGCAATAATCAATTTATTCATAGTGTTGATTTTTGATTGCCACCAGTGTTTTGGCTTTACTGTGGCATGCGCATTTGTTCCGTCTACTAGTTTTTTACTTGCCGGCCGTGTGCTAATATTTAAAAAGACAGCCTTCTTAGCCAAAGAGCATAAATCAATTAGAACTTCATCAACACAACTCTCTGGTACATGCTCAAGTACATCAATGCACAAGACAAGGTCTGCTTGTTCGGTCGGTTTGTTTGAGAATTGCTCAACGCCTGGATCATACAAAAAGACTCTATCTAATCCAAACAGTGTTTGTAAATTATGGAATGACCATGCACGTGCTTTACCACACCCATAGTCGATACAGGTTTTAATGTTTGAATGTTTAATTAATGCTTCAATCTCTGATGTGTAGGTAGTAAGAGAGTGACCAGTAAAAAATTCAGGGTGTTTAATGTGAGTATCACGATAAACGTTAATACTGTTTTGGAGTTCTTGCGATGGTGTCATATTCTTTCATCCAATAATGTGAGTACGTGGTGTTTTTATAGTTATCAAACCAAGGACCACCATCTGTATAATGAATAGCTTTTGGATTAGCGAGTAGGTAATAGTCATCTAATACATTCCAGTCAAGTGGAATACTTCCAATCTCATTATCATTCAACCAATCAAACGTATGTAGCTTACGTCCAGGTGTAACTGTATTAACAAAATTTGGTGTTAATAGTCGGTTTGCAGGGTGCCGGTTATTGTACACGATGAGGCTAGCCCAGTTCTTACGTGGCATCTGATGTTGTACTACACCATCCATTTTTATAGCTGTTCGCGGGATATATGCGGGATGTTTGCACACACTAATAGCTTTAGATGGATCTATACTGAAGAGTAGTTCTGTTATATCGGAAAGAAACAAAAAATCACAATCACAAAAAATAGAATATTGATTTTTGTTTCCAAATTCTTCCATATACGGAATCATGAAACGTGTGTAGGTAAAACTTGTTGATTGATTTGGTTCCCAAGGTCTTTCAAAATCAGGCACTTCTTGTATACGAAGGAACTTGACAGCAACGTTGTTTGCAATTACAGGAGAAAGACGCGAAAGTATTGAATGTTTGCAAACACGTGCAGCAATATCTTCACGTTCATCGTAACCAATGTACACGTTAAATTTAATCATGACGAAGATGTCCTAAGAATGCTTTATCAGGCATATATGATTTATATACTCTCTTAAAGAGTTCTATCTTATTTTCTGCTTGGAGAAAACGCGCTTCAATGTTTGATATAACATTTTTCCATTCAGAAGCATTTTTTTCAATCACTGCATAACCAAATGAAGTTGTAGTTAATGAACCACCATTAGCAAATAAAACAGAAGGGACATGCATAAACTTTGCCGGCCACGCTGCCGTTCCATGATAACCAACAAATCCTCTCGCTTCTTGTAAGATACTTATTAAGTAAGAAGTAGGTGTACGATAATCAACCACTTCAACATCGTATCCTTTTTCTTCAAGTAGATTAACGATGGAACCCCAGAAAGGTGCTGCTGGATCTTTCCACCCTTTACCATAATCTTTTAACGATTGTGAGTTGCCTTCGGTTGAATTTACAACAACAAGGTTACTCAAAGGCTTATTTGGTTTTTTGGGAAACCAGTAGTTGTGAAAAGGATCTTTACCAACTACAGCCCAGTCATAGTTAGTGTGATTTATGTCTAGTGGGTTTTTAAATTTGTGCAATACAGTTACGTCTGTGGTACTTTTATAACACATTTTTTCTATGTAACAAGCACGTACCCAAAGCGGCTCAGGATCATGCGGGTGAATTTTATGTTCATGACCATGTTCCCAACGAAAAGTAAGATTTACCTTTTCGCTGAGCTTTTTTGAGAGGTTGTGTGCATAACAAATTGGGGAAACTATATCGCCATATCCTACCTTCCCCTTCCACTGTATATCAATCATTCCTTGGTGATCACCATTATATAAAAAGGAGGATAAACCTTTTCCCCTTGAACTTGAACCCAACCGCGCAGGCTACTATTAGGAGCGTTAAACGAAGAAGTCCAGGTCCGAATATTTCTAAACCCCTTACTATGCAACCGTCTACGTAGGAGTTTCTCGTTTTCCTCAATACAAACATCCTCAATAACATAGAACTTCGTCCATTTATCCATCATGTTGAGAAAGACTTTCCACTGAACATCAGGACGATGATCACCATCATCAATAATCATATCGTATGGTTGTGTTACAACACTGTTAATGAAGTTAGTATCAGTTGCATCGCCACGGAAAATAGGAACATCAGCTGCAGCTTCAACAAGGGGCTTTTCACGAAGCTCAATACCATGAATTGTTCCATTAGGAATCAAATGCTTCCATGCAGCAAGCGATTGTCCTTCCAAAACTCCAACTTCTAAGATTGATTCTGGTACATGTTCGTTAAAAATAGTTGAATATGCTTGTTGATAATTGTGTCGTCTCGGACCTTTATCAGTACCGTATAACGAAAAGGCTTCAGCAATTGTACTCTTATCCATAAAAACTCCTAGGTGATTTGTTGTCTATATTCTTGATATAAGGCATACAGTATATATTCCATACTTGAAGCCTCTATTTCCCATGGTAAATCATAATAACTTATACTGTCTGCATCGATACTTTGTCCCTTCCATTTTGTATGATCATCGTTCAATTCACCTTTTGCAAACTGTTTGAGATGTACCATTTCGTGTGCAAGGGTTTGTATCATACTCTTTGTAGACTTTTTTCTTTTGAGCTGTATCTCAAATTCGCGCGGTTTATACCAATCATTATAGTACGTTATACAACAATTGCCAAGATCAGGTATTGTTGATACTAGGATGATTTCAATGTGGATATGTTTGTAGAGTTGCTTTGATAACAGTTCTTTTCCGTAGAACTTTGTAGCAGCAATTAGCTCTTGCTCAAAGTAAGGATTTTTTGAACCAGTTACGAGGACTTTCATTAATTCTTTGTTTTTTCTTCTTTTATTTTTGGTTCTCTAAGTGACTCACCTATCATAATCCAAATATCAACAGGACTATTAAAAAGAAAAATAAACACCCTTATCGCTGTTGCTACAAAAAACGCTGTAACAGACAAAGGAAATACAATAAGCCACAACAAAAACTGAGCAGGGAGCATTAACTAAATCCTTTGAAAGCATCCTTAGTAAACTTCTTATCTACATTTTTATCAAAAAGAGGTATGTCTGAAACAATATCATCTTGCGCTGACTGCTCAACGTTATATAATTTCATTTTTGATCTATCCACACCAATCACAAACTTTTTGTACTTAGAGGGATCTGCATAACGGTTTTTCAGTTGCTTGAACATAAGTTGGTTTAGTTCTTCCAATTCTTCAGAAGTAATAATAGCAAACATCATATCCACAGTAGCTGGTAATCCAAACGATTCAGACGTGTTTTCTAATCCCACATCCGAATTAGAATAACCGGCTCGATTTGTTTGTGTAGCTGATACAACAGGGACATTAAATTCAACTGCTAAACCACGAATCTCTTCAGCAATTGCTTTTACGTATGTATATGAATTAACATTTGCTGATTGCTTCAATCTACTCGATGAGCAAATGTTTAAGTAGTCAATGTAAATTATGTCCGGTTTGAACTTTTTCTTCTGATTTAGCTCATTCAACAGGTGTCTGAAGTTAGCAGCACTAGCAGAGGATGTTGGGTATTCTTTGATGATAAGCTGCCCCACAGTCTTTTCTTTGACACGCTGCAGTTTCTTCTCAAAGACATCTCTCGGTAAAAGTGCAATTTCATCCAGAGCTACATTCATCAGATTAGCATCGATACGTTCGGCAATCCGTTCTTCAGCCATCTCTAACGTAATATAAAGTACATTGTGCCCCTGCACAATATTAGCAGCGGCACAATGACACATGAACAACGATTTACCAACTCCTGTACCAGCCAGCGCTACATTAAGAGTTTTCCTGGGCAAGCCACCCTTCGTCACCCTATTCAAGTAATCTAAATCGAAAGGAATCCTCTCTTCTTTGCGATGATAGAAATCATATCGCTGTTCAATATCTTGAAAGAAGTCATGCCCAATTTGTGTATCAAAAGATACAGCCAACGCTTGCTCGAGTAAAGAAGGGATAACGTTAGGACTATGTTGCCCGGTCTTATCATCGAGAATTTTAATTGAGTTAGAGATAGCATTATAGATGGCGCGATCTTTACAAAACTTCTCCGTTTGTGATACAAGCCAATCCAAATCTGTTTGCTGCTCAGCAAACGTAGCAATCTTTTGTTTGGCTAGACCAAACTCGTCTTGTGAAAGGGAATTTACATTCTCAAGATCAATAGTCAATGCAGTCTGATTAGGGAAAGCATTATACTTTACAACGTATGCTGCGATTGTCTTGTAAATTTCCCGATCAATCTTATTAGTAAAATAATCTTGAACTAAAAAAGGTATGACCTTACGACCATACCTTTCATTAAAGATTAGATTACTAAAAATCAAATCTTCAATATTCATTTAGGTCCCTGGTGGAAGGAAGTCGATGTTGAACGATAGAGATATACGAGGGCCATCTACTTGCATAGGTGGGACATGATGATATAGCCACGACGGCCACATTGTCATAGAGCCGGTCTGCGGTTTAATAATCATTTGTTCTGAAGTGAAAGGGCCAGCATCTTCTGGTCGAATCACAGGCTCATGCATACGTAGATCTTTTGTTGGATTGAAGAAAATGAAAGGACTCATTTCATCACTTACTTCAGCATAGAACGTACCAGAGAAAGTAGAACGCGCATGATTGTGCGGAGGATGGTATCCACCTTTACGCATAACATTGACCCACAACTGAATTGAGCACTTATCATAGTTGCACTCATATTTCAGCTCACGGCCAAATGCACAAGCAACGCCGTAAATAGCTTCTTTCAATTGCTTGATACCAGTAACATGATCAAGCTCTTGACGATTAAAGAAGGTTGTAAAGCCACCTTCATAATTCTTCGACTCACCTGCCAATTGCAGGAGTCCAGCTTTCATCTCCGCAATTGGTAGATCCAGCTTGACAGTTGTAATCAACGTTGGAAAAATAGGCTGGTAGTTAAGTTTATTAAACTCTGCCGTGTCAGCCGTATAAGACGGAGAGTCTGTTGTCACCAAAGCATTTTCACTCATTATTATTCACTCCATATTTAAACTCTTGTTGCACTGCGTTTTCAAGCAGCTTCATCACTTCTTCTGTATAATACTTTTCTGGATCTTCATTGATATTCTTACCAAACACCGAGGTACCATCAGGGAGTTGATAGCGGGTTGATACCTTCTTAAAGATTCCATACTTCTCCGCTAGCTCAAGGAGACCGTAGTACCGATCGAGCCCTTTGGCATAAGTAAGTAGCACTTCGATTTGGCTGTTTTCTTTGGAGAGTCGGGATTTGTACATTTTGATCTTGACAATGTTTCCAACGACATCAGTTCCATCCTTTTCCTTGCGCTTGGAGAGCATAGCAATCGTGCTAGCCGCATATTTGAGTCCTGTTCCACCACCCAGCTCCTTTGTTGGCACGTATGAACCGACTAGCTCATAAACGTGATTAGTTACCAGCATAGGGATTCTAACCTTTGCTAGCTTAAGAGTCAACACACGAAACGCGGCTTTGATAATTTGTGCTTTGGTCATGTCGCGGGTGTCTTTACCCTCGAGACTATCTTCCATCTCTTTAGAAGTAGAAAGCATTCCAAGACTATCAAGTACAAACATCATCGGAGGACGAGCTGCCTCTTCTTTCTGTTCATATGCATCAAGCAGTTTCAATGCGTGTGTTTTAAATTTTTGGATTGTGTCAGGCTCAGCAATGATAACTCGATTTGTATCAATGCCTCTTTCTTCCATCATTTGTTTGGTTACAGCAGCTTCCGTATCATAATATACTACGGCTCCCTTGGGGTGTTTCTCAAGGAAGCTTCGGACGACCCCAAGAACGAAGTAAGTTTTACCAGTAGCGGACTCTCCTGCAAAAGCAGTAACCTTATTATCAGGGACGCCACCGAAGAGGCTACCAGAGAGAACAGCGTTGAGAGCATAGCTACCAGTATCAATAAAGCCCCCAAACTCAGCACTACCAGCGCCGTCAGCGGCCAGAGAAGTGTCTTCATCCTTTATTTCCTTAATCAATTCACGTAAAAAATCACTCATTAGCACTCCTCACTAGCAATAAAATCGGCATGTAATTGTCTAAGCGGTTTATACTTTTCCAGTATGCTACGAGGAACAATACCTTCACCATACTGAATAATCAACTGCTCAATAGCATTTGCAAGATCACGTGATCGCCTTAACTCTTCTGCAGTACCACGTTCATGCACTTCAAAGTCACCATTCATTTTAGTTCCTTCTTTTTAATAAAATCCCCACCTAGAGTATCAAGTTTAGTTTTAAACTCTTGTATTTTTACGGCTCTATTTGGCCATTTTATAATTTCTTGATCGGGGTTTCGATTAAGGTTTTTCAACAAGGGTATGATTGCATCATACATCTTTTGTAATCTTACAGTCAACTGTTCTTTTTCATCAACGAGACCACCTTCACGAAATATTGCTTCTTCTGTTGTGAACGATATCTCTGAAAAACCAAAGTCATCTTCGAGATCAAAAGAATTGATCGAGGGTTTGTTGCTCATTTCCTTCCTTCCATCCAATTGCGTTTATGATAGTACGCAGAGGTTCCATGAAAGACTTATTAAACTGCGTTTCGTAATCTAGGTATTTGTCAAGTCCTAGTTCTTTTGGTAACTTGCCAGGTGCTGCGATAACGTTAGTTGGCAAGGGTGATGAATCTAACAAATAACAAAACTTAATCTTCTCACCTTCGTTGATAGGTAGGTACTTAGTATCGAGCTTTTTGAGCTTGAGCAGGTAGTTATACATCAACGATCCTTTTACATGAATCGGTGTTGATGGTATGAAGTTAAGAGTGCCATTGTTATATGATTTCTGCACAAGCTTTTTTGTTCTTGGATCATACTGATCCTCTTTCAAAAGACCTCTCACACTACGTGGGAAGGCTACATCTTCAAAAGGCATCGTATTGTATGAACGTCTGAAATCCTTAATAAACTTTTGCAACGATTTTTCATCCTCGTTCATGATAACAGAGAACGCCTTCTTGAGATGTTCGCGGCATGTAGCAGGAGTTGATGAGCGTACAGACTCAATCCCTTGAATCTTTAGCTTTGGCTCACTGTAACGGACACCTTCTAGATCGTAAACGTTGAGGATGTAATGCTTCTTGCCAGTCCAGATCCCTTTGTTAGCAATGGCCTCACGCTTCATCTTCATCTTCTGTTCATATGCACAAACATATTCAGCCAAAGCTTCATAGTTCTTATCAATGAACGGCTCGAAGTATTGTGAGCACACCTTATCAAGGTACGCTACTGTCGCATCCGCTGGCCTACCAGCAAAAGTTTTCTCGACAAACTTACCCAGTTTGATATACATTGAGTCAGTGTCGATAGCAATAACATAGTCCTCTTTCTCTGTCTTGAGAATACGGTTGAGGTTTTCATTCATCTTCTTTTCCATCCAACGAATGGAAAGCTGACCAGACTTGGTGATAGATTCAGCAAGCCTGTTATCAAACCAACGGAAGAACTGATTGGACAAAGCACCATAAGCACTGTTCAGTTGGATCTTCTTTGCAAGCTGCATGTTATGACAGCGAGCGATCTCATTCTCAAGTCTTTGTGAAGGATCGAGCTCATACGCCTTCTTTGCTTGAAGCATGCGCTTCTTCCACTCGGAGCGATCATTATACATCTTCTCCATCAACGTAGGTAAAAAGCCACGCTTCGTTTTATCAAACAAGCAACCGGTAGGTGTAATCGTAAGGTTATGTTCTTCCAAACGCTCACGGACAGTATCCACTTCACCGTCCAAAAACATATCGACACTCTGATCGGTGGTACTTAGGTCATACTGCATCATCTGGCCACGTAACGTCTCTGGTGAGATGTTATATTGCATGATGAGGTGAGGATAGAGACTGTTCAAATCAAAAGACACAACCCACTCGTGCATACCGCATTGAGGATCTTTAACATATGCACCTTCAATCTGTCGAGGTTTGTCACCTCGCTCTTTCATTGGAATGACGATGTTCTGAGCAAGTAGGTAGTTGTGAATGATAACATCCCACATGCTTACAGTCGTTAAGCTGTCGATAAGATTGACTTTACCGTCATACGCGATCGCATACACTTGCTCTAGGAACTTCATCTTTTGATCGAGCTTGTATACAAGATCAACGTCACGAATGTTATAGTTGATATAGTTCTGAAAATCTTTCTTGTAGAACTCATCAAGAGTCTCATACCCAAGCGCAGTGAAATCTAGTTTACGTTCACCCAACTCAACAAACGCAATGTGATCAAGTTTGAACGATTCCTGATTCGTAAACGAGAACTTCTTGTATAGCTGCATGTAATCTAGTACAGAGATTCCAGCAGGAATATTCATATACTCAGACATATTATCAGATGAAGGATCACGACGCTGTTCCCAGAGGTTCCAAGGAGACAAACGCTTTGCCATCTTCTCATCAAACAACCGGGTGATGCGATTGATCAGATAAGGAATATCAAAGAACTCAATGTTCCAACCTGTAATAACATCAGGTAGCCACTCGTCACTGCGCCAGACCTCGAGGAATCTCTCAATCATGTCGCGTTCACTACGACACTGAATGTAGGTAACGTAATCGAATTCCGTTCGGTATTCGCGAATAGCGAATGTAACAGCACGATCATTCTTACGAATAGTGATAGCTGTCAGTGCTTTATCAGCTTGGCGAATGTTAGGAAAACCTCCTTCTGAGTCAGTCTCAATATCGAGCGTGACGACAGAGATCAGAGAGGGGTCGTAATTGACCTCACCAGGGAATGCATCATTGATGTACTGGTAATGAAAAGACTCCGGACCATACCCATAAATGCTATATCCTTCCACATCTTTATACTCTGCAATATGTTTTGCAGCATCTCGCATAGACCCACACATAAACTTATGCACAGGTTTACCGTCGAGAGTACGATAAGGCGTCCCCATACTATCGCCAGACGCAATAAAGATATAAGGATTGTAGTCGACCACGTCCTTGAAACGAACACCACCATCATAACCACGGACGTAAATCTTATCAAACGCTTTGAAAACGTGTGTGTAAAATCTCATATTATAGGATACCTCGCTGGTACCAAATCACTTTTTAAATAAAGACAGCTCGCGCTCTTGGTTCTTTTTCAGATAATTGGAAAGCTTGTCTAAGTATCCACGATTACGCAGCTCTTTGAAAACAAGATTCTCAAACGAAAACTCGCCGCCAGCCTGTATAGCAGCACCCCTCATACCTCTAATCTTATCTTTAAGGTTTGTTGCTGCTCCGATACTTTGCTTACCCTTGAGCATATTATCAATCTCTTTCATGTAGAATTCAACTTTCTGAGCTAGCAAGGTATCTTTAGCAAAGTTCATTTTAACAAACTTCGGTTCTTGGATCCATTTGTTCCTCAACAAAGAGAACACGCCCTGACCAGGGCGTGGTTTAGCTCTCTTGTCTTCTGCAAACAATTCTACTGGATACCCCAACACTTTGATGTTAGTATGGTTAGCTGCCCACAATGCCTTCTTGGCCATAAAGTAGTCCATAACAATAACATCGTCACAGCTAACTTTATCATAATCAATAATTAAATGGACATCAAGGTCGGACTGACGAGTGTAATTATAGTTAGCGTTACCACCAGTTAAAACAATATCAATAATATTACTGTTTTCGATGTTAGCAAACTTTGCCCAAACCCGTGCAATCTCTAGGAGCTTTGTACGAACTTTTGAATCAAGCTTATTGTCCTTCCAAAACTTTGGATTCAACACTCTATGATATTGTAGTGTTGTTTTAGCAAGGCTCTCGTTATATTGTTGAAATGTTTGCATGGCATCTACAGTAGTATGATGCTTTATTTATCAATACCAGCTCGCTCTTCTTTCGCGGTAATACTTAGCACGCAATTCTCCAAGCTCTTGTAAAAACTCGAGGATCTGTTTAATAATTTTCATACGAACCATCCTTTGCGCATTAGTGTACGCATTCTGTGCTCTAGATCAACTTGATCAACTGATTGTGCCAGGTAAGCCTCTCTAGCTCTTTCTTGTTCTGAAGATAACTTTTCCGTTACCCATTTGTAAAATACTGTTAACATTTTTACTTCCTTGTCTTGTGAACAAAAGTAGCCGGCCCGCACCGCGAGCCGGCTTTGATCACCGAGAACCTTGTGGGTCACTCAGTAAGCAACGATGCTTCCGATTTCTTAGAAGCTTTTTCTTTTACTTCAACTTTTTTGGGCTTTTTGTGCTCAGGAATGATACGCTCGAGGAAAACACGCAGCATGCCATTTAGCATCTCTGCATCTTTAACCTCAATCTGATCTTCAAGAGCAAACGTACGAGTGAAGTTGCGTGTTGCAATGCCCTTCCAGAGATAGTTCTCAGACTCTTTCTCGTCAGAAGCTGCATTACCACGAACAATCATCGTGTTATCCGTAAGTTCAATCTCAATGTCTTGACGTGCAAAGCCAGCTACAGCAAGCTCGATCACGTAAGTGTTATCACCTGTTTTACGGATGTTATATGGAGGATAGTTAGGAATGTTTTTAGTCATATCGTCATGCATTTTTGCTAGACGATTAAACTGTTCATCAAAGCCAACGTAAAATTTGTCAAAGTCTTTGAACAAATCGCGGCCAAATACATCTTTAATGTAGGTCATAAGTTTCTCCTTGTTAAGCGAGTTTCAAAAATACCAACCCATAAGGCGTTGGCCCGAGGAATTCATAACCAGCCTTAACCTCGGACTGCTGGTCCCATCCCGAAGGGATAAATCTATTTATATTACTCCATTAGGACGTAATCTTCTTTCGAAACACCACACTCTGGGCAATTGACAGAATCAGGCAAACTTAGGTAGTCGGCCTCGGACAACGTGTGGCCACAAACAATACAAACGTAAACTTTCTCAGACATTTAAACCTCCTAGTACTTTTTGATAAGCAGCAGCGTGACGCTCTTCTACTTTCTTTAGCGCTGCAAAGCGCTTCTCTGCTAGCTCGAGGACGCGCTTAAAATGCTCAGCATGATCTTGTGACTCTTTTGCTTGCTGTCTAGCTTCGAGCATAGCTTGCTCGTTGCCTTCACGCTCTGCTTCTTCTTCAAACTTTGGATACATCTCTGTGTACTCATAAGTCTCACCATCAATTGCCATTTGAAGACATTTTTTGGTGGAAGGCTTACCAACAAGAAGCTCTAGGTGTCCCCAAGCATGTTTAATTTCTTGGTTTGCTGTCTCTTCAAAATGCTTTGCGACATCCTCAAATCCTTCTTCGCGGGCAATCTTGGCAAAGTATCGGTACTTAATGTGTGCCATACTTTCACCAGCCAGCGCTGCTTCTAAATTTCTTAATGTGCTCATATCGTTCCTAAATAAAAATACTTAGCTATAAATTTTTTGAATCCAGTGTTTAATATCGATGATATTTTTTTATTAAACTAATACAAGTTCTATATTAGCTTCATCGAACATCTGCGTCGTAACGTACATCTTAAACAGTTCTGCTTTTTCAACAGGAGGTGGTTGAGTGACTACACGCTTAATACCTTTTTGTATGATACTTTTAGCGCATTCGTTGCAAGGACAGAGAGATGTATAAAGAGTAGCCCCGCGAACATCCACAAAAGCATTATCAAGAGCATTACGTTCGGCGTGGGCTACAAAAAGCAACTTTGTTTCACGATCATTGTACCTAGATACCCTATCCTCTACGCCTCGAGGAAAACCATTGTACCCAAGACTTAATACTTGGTGCTGATCATTTGCAATCACAGCACCAACCTTGGTGCTTGGATCTTTTGACCATTGAGCCACGTGTTGGGCAAGATCAAGAAAGCGCATATCCCAGTTAGCGTAGATGATAGAGTCCATTAAACTTCCAATACAATGTTTGGATCAAATGATGGGTTTTCTTCATAGTTGTAGTAACCACGAGGGTTACAGAACACTCGCGTTGACCCAATCATGTAATCAAACGAATCATGAGTGTGACCATGTGTCCACAGTTTGATACACGGATTGTCCAGCATTAACTCACTCAGATCAGAACTGTAAGCTCCATTTACAATGTGTTCGCCGTGATACCTCGGTTTCACGGACGCTTTCGAAGGAGCATGATGACCAACAACGACAACCTTTTTATCAAGGCTAATAGTTCCAAGCATTTCTTTGAGAAACAAAAGCATAGCCTTATGATCTTCAACAGACCTTTGTGGAGAGAAGCGTGCGGGCCTTTCTTTGAAGACTACAGGGCCATCATCTCCGTCCGGATATGTTCTATATGAAACCATACTACTTGAATCCTCAACAATCCTGTAGTCGTTCATCATACCAGCAATCCGCTGCAAGGTGATTGGGTCTTCTTTGTTCATGTCTGTCCAAAGAGTACCTCCAAGGAACATTACATCATCTATTACAACAAATTGCTTATCAAGAAAATATAGATTAGGTAGATAGCTAAGCTTGTCACGGATAATTCCAGCAGAAGCATTATAATCACCGTGATAGTGTTCATGATTCCCCATGACGTAAACGACTCGAGGAAATCTTGCACAGCATTCTTGAAAGAACGTATGATAACGATTAGATTTGCCATGTTCACCCATCAAATTGAATGTATCACGGTCAGCTAGATCGTTTGTAACACAGATATCGCCGGAGAGAATCAGTACGTCTGTCTCTCCGGCGTTTTCTATAGAAATTGGACCAAACTCGAGGTGAAGGTCACTCACTACCTGTATTTTCATAGTTTACCTTGTGAATCAATTCTTCTCCCAACCAATGAGAGGTCATATAATTTTTGTCTTCGCTCAATCTTTGCAGATGTTGGATAAGCTCTTCTTTTGTAATTTCGCGACCCTCAATCAATTGCTCGCCAAGCCACTTTTGCGACACTTCGTCAAAGTTGCGGTCGTGTTCTGTCATAACCATCTCATCAAGTGCGTGTTCAAGCGTTTCTGCTTCAACAGCATGCTCCATAGCAAAGGTTGAGATAGATTTAATTAGGTAAATGGGCATGGAACTCCTCCTTGGTTATACCTTTGAGATGGGGATTATCTTTAAATCTTGACATATTGTCAATAGCACGAGACGGGGTTGTAAACATTTCTAATGTTTTTGCTTTGGGTTGACGAGGTTCGTATATGTTACCCAAATACGAGAATGCTAACATTGCGTTAGAAAAACTGAGCATCTTGTCATCATGTAATAGATGAAAAGAGCCACTTTCATAGATACCTATAGCAAGATGTTGTTCATCTTTGCTGAATATGTATCCGTCTTTGGTTTCTTGAAATTTAATCATAACGTATTGTAACCTCAAAACAAAGGATAGTCAACATATAAATACAGTCAGTTGTAATCCACAACATGAAAAGGAAGTTTAGACAAATGATCAGAAAGCTCACATCTGTGGTGCTTTTGATTATGACTTTGTCCCATGCGGTAGCTCAGACCGCATATGATTCGAAAACGTTGGTCGATACAAACAGTACGTCAACATCTACAAGCACCGTTAATACAACAAACAACAGCACAAGTACAAGCACAGCTACAAGTACAAGTACTGTTAATAGTAACGCTACAAGCACTAACACAAATAACAATGTTATGAGTGGGTCTGTGACCTATAACAATAATAACAATAACGTGAACAGTGGCAGTGTAACGTATAACAATAACAATGTCAACAGCGGCACTATGACGTACAATAACAACAACGTCAACAGTGGTACGCAGACTTTTAACAACAATAACGTCAGCACAAGTACAGCCACAAACACAAACACTAATGTTAATCAAAACATTAATAGTGGGACACAAACGTTTAATAACAACAACGTAAGTACGAGCGCTAGCACGAGTACCAACAATAACAACAACGTCAACACAAGCACGAGTACTAATAATAATGTTAATCAGAACATTAATAGTGGCACAATGACAAACAACAATAACAACGTTGTTACAAGTACAAGTACAAACGCTAACAGCAATGTGAATCAAAATATCAACTCTGGTGAGATGACTAATCGTAATATTAATACGACAGACATCACACAGCGTATGATTCAACCTCCACCTACAGCAATCGCTCCTATGATGATGTCAGGTGGTAACAATGATTTGTGTACAACAGGTACCTCAGGTGCTGTGCAAACACAAATCTTTGGTGTAAGTTCCGGCGGAACAGTTCGTGACATGAATTGCGAACGCTTAAAGTTGTCCAAGACTCTTTATGATATGGGTATGAAGGTAGCTGCTGTTTCAACTCTTTGTCAAGATAGACGTGTATTTGATGCTATGATGGCAGCCGGTACACCGTGTCCTATCGAAGGCAAGATTGGTGAGCAAGCAAGAAATATGTGGCTTGAGAATCCCGAACGTATCCCTGAAGAAGTAAAGGAAAAGGACGATGAGACATACAAGAAGCTCGGTATTGGTAGCTTACTTGGTATTGCTGTGTTCAAGCTACTCGGCTTCAATTAATGCACAGAATCTGACTGCTGATGGTCAGATTCTCAACACAGGCAATATTGTAATACCAACCAATCAGGGCGGGCCATCGTCTTGGGTAAATGGTGTATATCAAAACAATCTTACTTGCTGGACTTGGGGTAATCCAGGGTATTGTGGGCCTAACGCTATCGTTCGCCCTGGCAATAACATTAACTTTTCTTTTGGGATGACTGATCTGTACCAGTCTCAGGCAATCGCTAATGTGCTGCCTGACTCTGGTAATGGTTTAAGAGTGAACGGTTACAATTTTGGATTTCGAGCAAAGAATGGTAATGGATGGGATGATGGCAGACAAGATACTCTTTCTGCATATGTCCATTTTACGAATTCTAGTGGGCAAGTCACAGAATATAAAAGTTACGATTTAAATTACAAGTTTAATTGGACAGACTTCAATTTTTCAGGAACGTTTAACACACCTTATGCAGCAAAAGATTTAGGTAAAGTTACGTATGGATTTCTTGGTAGAGATAATAACTTTTGGGCGGGTCCGTATGGTCCTGAAGTGACAAACATCAGCTTCAGTCTTAAATATTCAACAGATCCTTGTGCTGCCAACGTACTGAGTTCACCATCTTGTCCAGGATATCTCCAAGCAATCAACAGTTATTCTACTCCTTCAACTTCTCCTTCTTCCGGTGAAACAACAATACAATCTTCAGCACCTGTCAGTGGTCCCGCATCAACAACAGTATCCTCACCATCAAGTACGACCACCGTTGTTGAAGCGCCAAGTTCGACACCACCAACAAGCTCTTCGTCAAACACATCCTCACCTACAACAGTTGTGGTTGCAACTACAACGACGAGCGTGACACCAAGTGCTACGAACCCACAGCCAAAAGTTGGAGAAGTTAGTGTTGCAGGAAGTCAGCCATCAACAGCTAAATCTACTGTTAGCACCAGTCAAATTCTCAGCATAATTGGATCGGAGCAGAGCAGGATAAGCAAGCTAGAGATGAGTACAGCAGCAGCTGCTGTTGAGCAAGCTAAACAAGAGGCTAACAAAGTTGTAAGTGAAGCACAGTCCGTAGCAGCTGCACAGCAAGCACAAACACTTGCCTCAAATCAACAACTTGTTAGTTCGTTTGTTTCTAGTGGACCACAGAGTCTTGGTTCTGGCTTGCAAATAGGAAACATGCAAAATAGTAGTATGCCAACAGTTGGTGGGTTTAGCTATAGCAGTAGCAATCAGCAAGGAACTTTTGGTTTAAACATTGCTGCGCTACAAAGTACTTCCACTCCAATTAGCTCTGATGCTGTGTCCTTTATAAGAAGGCAGGAACAGGAATTGTTTAGACAGCAAGTAACAGAGACAAGAAACAATAGTCAACCTATAAACATGACTGATCCTGTTAATAATATTATCAATCCACCAGCTTCATTTCCAGTACAACCACCTGCACCAACAGGACCTGCAGTTAATAGAAATACACAACCAAACGAAGCTGCTGGTGGTAGAGACATTACTGCTATTGCAAGTGCTCCCGCTGGATTCGATGCATACTCCCAATTGGTTCTTCGCGATGCTGCCTTCTATAAGCCATATGAGGTCTATAGAGGACAAGTGAATGTCGATAATGCACGTGCTCTGAGGCAGCTGTCGACGGATAGATTACACCAAGAAATGGTCAATCAGCAGTACAAATGAAGTATGTTGTACCTATACTGGCAGTTGCTATCATTCCCTCAGCAGCGCGTTATGAATGTGTTAGGTGGTCATGGATAGGCGATGTTTATAACCGTACAGTGACTTGTTTGGAATGGCGTGATAGAAACGCATCGAAAGAAAAATCAAACAACAAAGAGATAGGAAAAGGAAATGACAGAAGAAATTAAAAACGTAAACAAGAAGATCGATGAGGCAGAAGCAGCTGTTAAGAAGTATGCAAGTAAGGACACGGTCATTAGCATTGGTGGATATGAGTTTACACCAGCAAAATTAATGGTTGCGTTCACTCTTGTATCTTCACTCCTTGGCGGTCTTTATGGTGCTTTTGAAGTGTATAAAGATTATATTGGTATGAAGAAAAAGATTGCTGAATACGTTGCACCAGACTTTAGTGCTTATGAAGCAAGGATCATCAAATTAGAAGAGAATAGTGATAAAGTTGTTGGATACACACGCGATGTCAATCAAAACCTAAAAGGCGATATCCGTAGAACCGAATCTGTTCTTGATAATGTCGAAAGAACAACCAAATCTGCCCAGCGCGACGTAGAAAAAGAGGTTGCTGCTATTCGTAGAGAAATGGCTCAAGAGATCAAAGAGATACGCAGAAGCGCTGAAGCTCAAGTGCGTGAAATGCAAAAGCAAGTCGATTCAACCGTTCAAAATGTAAATGAAAGAGTTAATCGTATTGAGCGCGAAACAACAGCAGAAGTTAGAACTATTCGTCGCGAAGTTGATGATAAGATTAAAAAGGCAATGGACAACCCATTAGCAAAATAATGATATCAAGTATTTACGTTACAGCCTTCGTCTTAGGTTTCTTTACTTCTTTTGGATGGTGGACAGCTGGTAAGGTTCAAAAAACCATTGACAATAGTGTAGTTAATATAAGTGTAGAAGTGAAGGACGTTCAATAATGGATCCAATCACATTGATGGCAGGAGTTACTGCTGCATTCAACGGATTGAAGAACGTGGTTAGTGTAGGCCGCGAGGTGGAGGATGTTTTCCGTCAATTAAGCAAATGGGCTGACAGTGCGGGACATCTTCAAGAGTACATCAATAAGCAACAGAATGGCAATTACAAGAACAAACCCGGAATATTTCATAAGATTGGTTTTGCTAAAAGTGAAACAGCTGAAGCGATGGACATATACGTCTACCAGCAAAAATTAAGAGAGATGGAAGCAGAAATCCAACATATGTTTTATTATGGTGCTCTTCAACACCTAGGTCAAGAAGGGCATCGTGAATTTATTCAACTACGAAAGAAGGTGAGAGAAGATCGTCAACGTATGATACGCGAACAAGCCGAACGCAGAGCACAGTTTGTTGAAAATGTTTTTTGGGGAACGCTTCTCTTACTTACTCTTATAACGGCTGGTTTCTTTTTTGCCTGGTTATTCTCTGTAATAAACTCACGTTAGAGCTTACGTCCAATATTATATTTGGCAACCAATTCCCACCCGTCTTTGTCTTTGAATGGTAGAATCTTAATCTGGGACATAGCAGCAACAGGCTCTTTTGACTTAGCTGGGTCAACAAGTTTAACAAGACCCCACTCCGCTACAAGATTAGCAATAGTATTACGTCTTGCTATGTCTTCATCAGAAAAGTTAGATGGTTTATTATCTAGCCCAAACAATTCTTTAAAGTGAACAATGTAGTATTGTCCTTGCTTATGAAGGATATGGCAGGATTGGTATAGTTTTTTTTCTTTTTTAGAAGCGACACCAATGCGTGTTAGTGTTTCGCGTACTTTTAAAAAGTCTTCATCGCTTGCTAACGTCACTTCCACTAAGGTTTCCAATTTGATCATTATTCTTACCACTTTGTAATTTTTGTTTGATGTAGTTCAAATTATCAACCGTGAGAATTGTTAGCGCTTGTTGTGCCTTTTCGACATTATATCCATAAAACTGCTTCACAGCATCAATATCTTCTACGTTCTCACGTTTCACCCATTTTGCAAACCTCTTTCCAGGTCGAATGGTATTTAGAAGATAGTGATATTGGAGCTTGTTATCCACAAACGGACGCTGGTTGAGTTCGTTTGCGTAAAGCAATGTTTCTGGAAAATAAGAAAGAGCTTTGTTAACAACAAAAGGAACATAGTCTGTTTCTGAAACTTCAGGATCAGACATTAAGTCTTTTTTAGACTGATTAATACTGTTAACAAAATCAAAAGGATTCATTTAGATATTACCATATCAAGAACACGGAACTTATCTACATTATCAACCATCCACATGATAATGTCAGCTACGTCTTCCGTTTTCATTTTTGGATTTGGTTTATGTTCAGACCGTTTTGAATCAAAGTAGCCTGGTCGGATATGTAAGATAGCGGGCCACGATGGACCCGTCACCTGTGCTGAGTTTACAAGATAATCAAGAGCTGCCTTATCTGCACCGTAATACATTGAAGGTGACATATGGTATTGAGTGGCACGACTTCCTATGTTTACAATAACCTTTTTTTTGCCTTGCCAAAGAGCATACATTTTTTCAAACACGTTTCTCTGAGCAACGCCGGTTATTGAATTAATTAAGACATCGTGCCCCCGTAATTGATTACAAAAGTTTTCAGCTACTTGAGGATCAGCAAAATCATACCCGGTGGACTTAGATGCACCAAATGTAGACCACCCTCTTTCTGCATACTTATTCATTAAGACGGAGCCGAGACCACCCGTATGACCTGTAATCACTACGTTCACATTAGCATCCTTATCAAACCGACGGTATCGATTGTTGTAAGTAGAAGATAGTTTGCGAGCATCCCAAATGACCTCCTAGTAAAAGCAGCCCAAGCATAAATTGAGCACCCAATAATCCAGATAGGATAAAGAGTAAGTAGCGGGGGGTTGGGCACAGTAAGGGCCATCGTAATGCTGCAACCAATACTGATAGCCCAAGCAAGCAGCTCGAGAACAAAACGAACAGGGTGAGATCTAAAGTCATCACGAATCCAATCAAAAGTTGGTTTGAATAAGTCTATCATTTAAAGGTGCATTCTACCATTATCTCTGTCAAGCATGCTGCAATGTTAATTTCATGATCAGCAACGAAGGCAGCTTGGTATTGATATTTTGCAAGTATTAAAACAAGCTGTGCAACAGATGCTGAATCCATATACTCGTAGGAAGTGTCATAGAATTTACGGAAGAAAGTAGCAACATCAATATCGGCATTCTCTCCTACCCATTTGCGAACATTCGAGAATTCCTTGTTTTTAAGGTAACCTACCAACGCTTTGAATGAATCATCTTGCAGATTAACAAGAATGCCTACATCAATCTTGCCCGTTGCTGAGTAACGCTGTAGTTCGTTCAACACTCTCCTCCAATCGGGAAAATGTTTCTCAATAACCGATACTACAGCCTTACTATCATACTCAACATTCTCCTTTGTAAGGATATCCTTCACACGTTTAAAGAAGGCAAGAGCCAGTTTAGGACGCTGCTCTTTAGGAATAACGAAGTCAACAACACTGCATCGCGACCACAAAGGTTCAATCAGCTTGTTCTTAAAGTTGCAAGTAAGGATGAAGCCACAATTCTTACTATACTGCTCCATAAAGTTGCGAAGAGCAGGCTGTGTACTATTTGGATTTAAATAATCAGCCTCGTCAAGGATAACATACTTACGGCCTCCGCTAAAGCTGACGGTGGAAGCAAAATTAAGTATATCAGTGCGTAAAGTATCAATGTTGCCATGCATACTGCTATTAATAACAATATAGTCTGCATCAATCTGTTCCAAAAGAGCTCTGGCAACAGTGGTCTTACCAACACCAGCACGACCAGTAAGAAGCATGTTAGGAACACTACCTTCATCTACAAACGTCTGAAAGGTAGCTTTCAGGTCCTCTGGAAGAATAGTGTCCGCAATGGTGCGGGGGCGGTATTTCTCCACCCACAGAAAGTCTTCTCTCATATTGTTCAATTATCAAAGCGTGAGTGGTTAGCATCTGCCATAATCCAATACTCTACATCACTTCCTTTAAAATAAGAAATGTTTTTTGAAGAGAGCTGCACGTCATAATCCCCAGGAAGGATCTTAATGTTCTCTGCCTTAAATGCA
>Ga0129333_10001232_pt1 | contig 22932 bp, 25 predicted proteins | sample CPB6_08_DNA_FD_94474 | JGI IMG/M metagenome (GOLD analysis project Ga0129333, IMG submission 94474) | Freshwater to marine salinity gradient microbial communities from Chesapeake Bay, USA - CPBay_Sum_0.6_0.8_DNA | ecosystem: Environmental > Aquatic > Marine > Coastal | place: USA: Chesapeake...
AACCACAATAATCATTATTACGACAACAATTCTAGTGTTGGCGGAATCTTTGTAATTGAAACGCCCAGTTACATATTTAAAGTACATCACGCTAGTGAAGGCATACATCAAGAAAAAACCGGCGAAGCTAGGTTTCATAGTAAGTGGTTAGAATTTAATCAACCTTACTACCGAAACGCTGTTCAGCCCGACTATGTGTTCAGAGAACCATATGACCCAAATCGTTGGACACGCTTCGGCTATCCGCCTTATCCTGTGTTACACGAAATAAACAGATTCTTTACTCATCACCCTCACTTAAATGTGAACGGTGTCGAACCTTGGAAAATACCTAACGAATAAATCTGTTATGTCTGGTCTTGCTGCTTTTACACGCTGCACAATCTCATCGTAGAAGTTCCACGCAAGCGGAACAAATACTACAGCATGGTCAATGTAGTGCAGTCGTTCGCTGCTATAGATAGGTATGTTCATACCTGGTGTTAGTAGTCCTTGCTTTAACTCATTGTCATCAATGATAAGATCAAGTTTAATTTTACCTGCATTAAGTACCGTCATACCTTTAGCGGCAGCACCATAACCTATTACAGTTTTTCCTAATCTTTTTTGTTGACCTACAAAGCTCTGCAATGCAGACAAGCAATTTAATGCGTTCGTATTATACTGCTTGTAGAACTCTAAATTGTATCTATGCGATTCTTTTGCTAATTGTTCAGCAACTGAGCTGTGTTCATTAGCAATCAATCCAATCTCAAACACATAACTAGAACCGTGAATGTCTGTAATGCTTACTTTGTTTAAATGCAATCCATTACGCTCGCATACTGCTTTCATACTTGATGTGCTAAAAAAGCTAATGTGCTCGTGATAGATAGTATCAAACTCATTGTTGTCAAACATGTATGCTTGACTAGTCTGTATAACCAACTTAGATTCATTTTGCATTACTAGCTTACAAGCCTGCAAAAATTCACTAATGTCAGCAGTGTGAGCAAACACGTTCTGCGCTGTGATTAAATCAAACACAGGTAACTGTGCAGCTATGTCTTTGTTCCAAAAATCACATGTTACGCTGTGACCTTTAGACTGTGCTGTCGGCACAAGATTTTCAGCAGCGTCAACACCCCAAGTTTGCCATCCTAGTTTTTTAAAACTGTCTAGCTGGCTTCCATCATTACACGCAATGTCTAAAACTTTTTGCCCGCTATACTGTTTAGCAAACCAATCAAAATAATCTCTAAGTGTCTTACTAGTGCCTGACACATAAAGGTAGTGCTTAAACAACTCCGCAGGATCTACGGCAATACTCAGCTGTGTGTGCCAGCACTGTTCGCAACCCATGAGTTTAAGTTCATACTCAGCGAGTTCCTCATCGGGCTTGTGGAAACTGTTAGCAGGAGGTTGTGTGTTAAGATCTAACACCACAAACAAATTGCTATTGCCACAGCATAAACAGTTATCTAACTTTTTATACATACTGTATCTTACTTATTCTAGGAGACCATACAACTGTGTTGTAGTTCTCAACTAATCTGCTGATAATTGTTTCAGCAGTATCTGTAAACTTAAACTTATAGCAATCCTTAAACTTGTCGGAATTTAATTCAAAACTAAAGTTGTTTGTTACTTCGGTGTTAACATCTAAGTCAACATCAAGTATATCAGCAGCCGAAGTTGCGAAATCCATAACACTGCCATTGAAGCTAGCTAGATTAAAAATTTCATGCTGTGAGGCAGGCTTTTGGTTAACAATAACTTCGAGTGCTCTTACACAATCATTAATACCTAAAATGCTTCTGTGATTGTTGCCGTTATAAACAGTAATCAAACTATTATCAATAGCAGATATAGTCATTGCATTAAGCATCAAGTCGCTTCTAGCGTAATTGTTGAAGCCACTCAGTGTACCTAATCTAAGTCCAATCGTATTACATGCTGCACCTTGTGCTACACGTTCGCCAATTTGTTTAGTTAAGTCATATTCAATCTTTGCAGGACCCAACTCCATGCTTTCAACACGGTTCAGTCCACCGCTTCCATATACGCTGCCTGAGCTAGCATATACAAGTGTTTGATTCTTAGTCAACTTGCTGACTAAGTGGCACAAGTTAGTTACATTGTTCTGCCACGCACTTTGCCAATTATCGGCACACATAGCCATGCTGCTGTGTGCTGCTAGCAAAATAACGTGCGAATAGTCTGCTAAGAAATCTTTGCTTAGATTTCTATAGTCTACTTTATGTGTTGGAGTAGATCCTCCAAACCAATGCAAGTCAACTGTGTCTGCATTTAAATGTTTTGCAACTGCGCTGCCAATGTAGCCGCTGCCGCCTATTACAAGAACTGTCATGTGTGTACCGTTTTCTAATTTAATTATTTAGTGGCTATCACAAATGCAGTTATTTAAAATGGTGCCCCAGCACGGATTCGAACCGCGGACCTACCGCTTACAAGGCGGTTGCTCTGGCCAACTGAGCTACTAGGGCATGAATTTTTACCACACTCTTAGGAATGTGGGTAGATAAGCATAGGACTCACCGGCACTCTGCCAATGTGACCACGCCTCAGGTCGCGGTCCTATGCTTATCTACTCTAGGTTTTTACCACCGGTGTTTTCGCCACCGGCTTCTCATCCCCTAGGCCGCCCACGTTAGTAGCAATTTGTTTAGAGTGCCTTGCAGGACCGCGTTCCCTATTAGCACTTTACACACTATATACTCAGGTTTTTATCTTGTCAACTACAAAATAAAAAACCCCGGAGTATTTCTACTTCGGGGTCCGCATAGTATATAGTTATATGAGTACAACCTTATACTGTGCTTCCCCCCTCTAGAATCGGATCATGATTTTGTCCGCAGAAGAAGACAACGCCTGACCAATAACTGGCCATACGATTCGTTCTTAATGCCGATTTTATCATTTGCGTCATCATAGTCCTTATTATACACAGAAGTTTGCTTCTGTCAACTTATTTATGCAACTTTATTTATCTTTTTTAAAATAAAGAATTTTTGGTACCCTAAGAGGGACTCGAACCCCCACTCTTGCGAAGCAGATTTTGAGTCTGCCGTGTCTACCAATTCCACCATTAGGGCCTTATTTAAACTTTAGATGCTTGTTTGCTTCTTTAAATTTTCTAACCATTGATCCAGATAATCGCCAGGCTTGTTTTTCCCAAGGCTGCTGACTATAAGATGTATCTGTATGATCGATACCTTTCCAATAGCATTTGGAATAGTATGTAGTCCATTCTTTTTTAATACTTTGTTTGACATGAATCATTTCATGCATGGTGGTTTCAAGCAATTGAAGAATACTTTGTTTTTTCCACAGTTCCATATGAAAGCTATTGTAACCAGCAGTATTTACAACAGACCCATAATCACCGGGTAGTAAACTTACACCGTCTTGTTTCTTAAGCTCAACATTAAGCCGTAGAGCGCGGATGTTAGGCAACTTTAGATTGATATAAAATTTGATGGCTTTTTCAACCAGCTTACGCTGCTTGGCGTTTCCGCCCTGTATGGAAAGTTCTATCATACTGTGTCCCTTTCACTGTGTAGCCTTTTAATTATTACATGTTATATTTATCACACCATATACTATAACAAAAAACTTCGCTGATGTCAACTGCATTAACAGAGTACTTAAAAATCAAAATTATATAGGGATAAATCTTTTAGATTAGGATCAGTTTCAATGATAGTTTTATATGAAGTAGTTAATTCAACAAAATCAGGATTATGATCTAGGCGCTGATCTAGTGTAAAAAATTTAAAGAAGTTTTTATACCAAAGTTGCTCAGATAGTATATCCTCTAGTGGATATCTAAATTTTAGATCAAATTCGTTGTAAATCCCGCTATACAATGCCATATGTTTCTTTAAATCTTCAAAGCCTGTATTTTTTAATATTGGCATTTTAATATCGACACCGAGAGATCTATAAAATTCCGTCTTATAGAGCATACCGTTAATCTTGTTAGATGACTGAAAATATGAACTATAATCATCGGCTGTTTTATGTAAAGTATTGCACAGATAAATCCCTTGATCTGCTGCTAACTGAAGATTTTGTTTATACCCCAAATATAAGGATTGCGGATCTAAATAAAATAGTTCTTTAAATAAAATTAAATTATTCTTACTCGCATAGGTATAGTAAGGTGCAGCAATACTTACAATTTGATCTTTTAAAGATGTTTCTACAGTAGAATGGCCGTTGGCCCATTTATAGTAATAAAAAATAGGAGGCTCGCCGCCCATAATCACAGGAGTTGAATTATCTAATTTAGACAGAAATTTTAAATGGCATGCTACCTGTGGACTTGATGTTTTATATTCTAATGCTAGATCAACTAATTCATTACTGTTTAAGAAATCATACAAATCAATATCAATGATCTCTAAAGGAATGGCCAATTCATCGCATAGTCGCTGACTAGTAACTAAATCTCTGGCATTTATTACAGAATCTTGCCAAAGGCCCGCATAAGTTATTGCTCGTACATTTACCCCTAATTTTTTCGCTGCTTGTAATGCAAATTGGCTGTCAATGCCGCCGCTCAGACATACTTTAGCTTCAGTAATATTACTAAAATACTGTGCCCAAATATCCCATATAGTAATACTATTATCAGGTTTTACTATGGTTGATTTTACTACGGTTCCCGAGTCCGTATAGCTAACTTCAAAGCATTTCCCTAACGATATTGTATCAACCATAATCACTTTCTCAATAGTACAAAACTGATAAATACTTATATAAATATAGCGACATTTAAACGCTAATTTGGAGCCAACATGAAATATTTAGTAGCACTAGATCCTAATCTTTATGCAGATAATGCAGCAGCGGTGGCCGCCATTACTGCTACAGGTGCTGGAATCGTAAACAATTATGCTTTTAATTTAACATTTGAGATTGAAGCTACTGCCGAACAATTTGGTAGTTTAGCTGGCGTGATTATGTCACAGGACTCAGGCGTTTCAGTTAATGTTAAATTACAAATTGCAAACACTGACCACTTGCGCTATTGCACAGGTACTACAGAAGATCCTAGACCCTGGAATCCAATTACAACTGGTGCAGGTGAATACATATATCTAGTTGATACTGGAGTTAAGAAATCACATGCAGAATTTACTGAAGCTGATATTGTAGATCTTTGGAGTAACTTTACAAATGATCCAACTATAGGTTTATATGATGATGAAGCTGGACACGGTACTGCTGTAGCAAGTTTGATCGTTGGCTTACGACAGGGCGCGGCAAAAAATGCAACATTATACAATTTAAAATTATTCAATGAAAACAATGGTAACATTACCATTGGTGAAATCATTAATGCACTAAATGCTGTGCTGTATCATCACAATGGTAACTTACTTTCAAAAACAAAAATTGTTTGTTTGCCCTGGGTAATTCCTCAAAATAATTTTGTTGATGCTAAAATTAACGAAATGAATGAGAACAATCTAGTTGTTGTATGTGCTGCCGGTAATGACGGTGCTGATGTAAATTTATATTCTCCAGCTGGTGTTACAAACGTTATCACGTGCGGTGCATATGATAGAAATTATAATGTATCATCATTTACAAATGCTCCATGGGGTGGAACTGGTACAACTGGTTTTGTAAACTATGGTGCTGAGTTAGATATTTTTGCATTAGGTGTTGATATCGATGTTGCTGCTACTAGCGGTACCAACGATTATGCTACACTAAGTGGTACCAGTCTTGCAGCAGGTATTGTAGCGGGTATTGCAAGTCATTACACTTCTCGATATTCAACCAAAACTGCAAAACAAATCAAAGACATTATGATTCAGGAAGGTCGTTATGAAGGTTCTACATTGTTGAACTTTGATAACAGTGACCCTAGCGTAAACTATAATCTTGTTAATAAATCAATTATTACCACAGACAATGCTGATTCGGCACAAATTGCTTCTGTCCCATCCGGTAAACTATTAAATGTTCAGGTTGGAACTTCAGCAACAGCTAATATTGGTTTGAATCCAAGTGCAACAGAATTAGCCGCACTTGACTTTGCACCAACACCTCCATTTATTACGTTTGATAATACAACCGGTGTAGTTTCAGTTGACGCGACAAATTTATCACCTAATGTTCAAGTGCCCGGTGTTTATATTTTTGCCATTAAGGGTAAAGTAAACAACAGTATTGTTGTCGAAGAATATAGCGTAGGTTTATTTAATACCAGTGAAGATGAATTGGACTCAACTAGCCAATTTTACTACGATGCTGATTCAGATGAATATGACTTAGTAGTATCATATCAGGTAGCACCTGCAAATAAAAAATAATTTACTCAAAATAATGTAAAATTTAGAGCCCGTATTTTAAATAATACGGGCTTTTTTATGACCGTACATATCGATCTTACTACATCAAATACCGTTTATAATCCATTCAGCGCACAGGGTAGTTGGATACAACACCGTTTTGGCAAACGAGATTATCCTGATACTGAGCTAAATCTAGCTAGAGTAATCAATTATCTTTCACAAATTGACGATCAAGTTTTTTTAATAAGCTCTTTTGGTGACTCATTGTGCTATAGTGGTATTAGTGATTTATTAAAACTAAACAAAAATTTTATCATTCATTCATACGCCAACATAAAAGATGATAAATTATTTAATCTGTTAGGGGAGTCTACTAGTACTGCTGTAATTAAGTTAAGCGGAATAGATCAGTTAGCAGATAAGGTTTACTTGAATTCAAAATGGGATACTATAAAGAATAATATTTCCATATTAAAAAGTAAATGTTTAATAGAGTTTGAACTGTTTGATCATAACGCCTACCAAGTAGAAGCATTACTAGAACTGTGCGATAAATTTAATATTAAATTAAAAATAGTACCAGGTACTAGTTTAAATGGTGTAGTATTATCAGGACCCAAACGAGGTTTTAGCAGCGTAATAGACGAAAATAAAAATTGGTTATATGATGTTATAAGCCTAAACTCACCGTTTCCGGATGATTTCTTATCAGCCGCTGATATGCTAAAATTTAATATTAACGCACCCGATGCATCTAGACTAGTTCAAACTACCGAAGGATATCAAACACTGAGAACCTTTGTAAAAGGTTCAAAAGGAAAAACTATTCTAAGTCATCCGTTAACCTTCAAAGTAAAAAATGAAAAAAGTCAAAGACCCCTAAAAGGTTTTAGTTTAAGTGTAACAGGACATGTACTTCCAAGCGAAAGTATAACCAAGTGTTTTTCAAATATGCTTTGCACTGATTGGAAAGTAAATCACAAAGATGTGTTCACAGGTGATCAAACTAATAACTATCTGCTTAACATAGCAAAACTAGTTAACCAAATTAACTCGCTAGATCTTAATAAAATACACTACAGTAATAGTTTAAGAAGTGTGTTAAGCTACCTTAGTGATAGCGATATCTGATATATTATTGCAAAAATCAAACGGACATTCAGTTTCAGAGGATGGCAATTCCCAACTGTCTAAATTAGAAATGTTACCAAAGTGCTTTGCGCCACACCAACTACTGTAGATATCACCACTTGCATCAATATTAATGCTTTCAAAACCTAGAGAGCATTTCATACCCTTAAATTTATTAAGGCCCTCATTTATAATTAAATGACTCTGAACATACTTTGCTGTACCATCATCGTAGAGAAACTCTGTCATCCATGCAGTAGGATCCGGAGGCGGAGGCTGCGGTGCGTCAGGGTCGGGCGGCGGACAGGGTCTTGGCTTGATACCAGGGCGTCGGAGCACTTCTAATTCAGTTTCATTATAAGGCCAGTATGTTTCTTGCTTACTGTTACGACCTAGTAGCTTTGCGTACATTGTTTTAACGCATATACTTACACTATCGTATCTATTACGTTCGCAATTTAAAAATAGATTTCGTAAATCCTCAACCCATTCTCCCAAAGATTCTACCTCGCCTGCAACACCGGCAATATTAATATCTATAGTAACATGATCTTTGATTTCATTAATAACAGCAACTAAATGCTCTCTAGTCTGCGTTTTTGGATGAAAAGTAATCACAACACCGTCTAGGTATTCCTTAGCTTTACTCCACCAATTTATAGTTCTACTGGCATTTGTAAAAACAACGCTGTTTGTCCTATACTCAGATATGCGTCGAATGATATCTTCAAATCCGGGCATAACTGTAACTTCGCCGCCGATAAGTTCAAAGTCAACTCTTTTGTTTTGATTATTATAATGCGTACATAACCTATCAACAGTAGTAAGGTATGTGTCCAGAGACAGCCATGGCCTGCTGCCATCGTGTAGAATAGGTGGACAATATTCGCAATTATAGTTACATTGGTTACCCATGTTCCACTGAACACGAATATTACCAATTGGACCTCTGGCATGTGGGCCTTTTACGGACACCAACTTTGCCATGTTATCTTCCTACAATGACTGTAGGAGCACCTGCAATAACAGCATGTCCACAAGCCGCAGTACTTAATGATTCAACTGCAACTGCTTTAAATTCAGCAAAAACTGTAGTACTAGCTGTAATAATAGATGGTTGAATATGTGGTGCTTCGCCGTGAGTGGCAACAAGATCGTTAATAACGCTCACTGTTGAATATTCAGCTTTAACAGTAGGAGCACCTGGACCAGTAATGACTCCTGTTCCTGCTAACGATGCTGTTACTTTGGCTATCCCTGGCATAATATTATTTATGCCGGGTCAGCGTCGTCTTCGTCGCCTAGTTCCTCTTTAACTAGATCTAAGTATTCTTCTGCTGTTACTTCGCTGGTTTCTAATACTGCAAAAATCTGATTGGTATGTAAAAATACTTCATCACATTTTGCTGTTAGGGCAAAAGGAATTAACACTACGCTGTCGCCCGAAATAACCACAATCTTTGGATGGTGGATTGTTAATACTGTACCTTCTTCATTAAAGCCCATTAGTCGTGCAACAATCTCATCACCTTTATGTGACTTAATAGTTACAACTTTACCTGCTAGTGATTTTAAATTATACATAATTATAGGCTCCCAAGTGAACCATAATCAACAGGTTCTTCCATTTTATTCTTAATACCATCAACACCCAAAGTGCTTAATCCAGCAAAGCCGCCTTCAACAAATAGCTTTCGTTGGTAATAGATTTGAGGCATAGTTCTATGGCCTTCATTTAATACAAACTCTCTAGCTTCTGTGTCGGTTTCAATATTGATTTCTTCAAACAGTATATTGTTATTTTTAAGTAGCGCCTTAGCCTGTAAGCAATAACCGCAATTGTTTTTTGTGTATAGTGTTAGCATTTTATAAACTTAACCCCTTAAATGTATCTTCTGTGACATCCTGCTTGGTGCCGCCAATTATATAACTACTTATTTCAGTTTCTTGTGGTGCGACTTGAACTTCGGCGCCGCTGATCCACTTTTGAGTCCAGGGTAGTGGGTTACTTCCTGGTGATTTAAAAGGTGTTTCTAAACCAACACTTTTCATGCGCTTTGCAGCAATCCATTCAACATATTGCTTTAAAAGATCTGCGTTAAGTCCAATCATTGACCCGTCTTGAAACAAATAGTCTGCCCAGTCCTTTTCCTGTCTAATTGCATTCATAAACATTTCTGTGCATGTACCCTTTGTTTCTTCTGCAATCTTAGCAAAATCGGGGTCATCAGATGGAAGTACCTTTAGCATATGTTGGGAACCAGCTAGATGAACATTTTCGTCTCGGGCAATTAGTTTGATAATTTTAGCATTGCCTTCCATTTTCTTTAGTTCAGCAAATGCCCAACTACAGGCAAAACTAACATAAAAACGCACACCTTCTAGAATGTTAACACTCATTACGGCTAGCCAAATCTTTTTCTTGATATCATATAAGTCAACAACTACTTTCTTTCCGTTGACTGTATGAGTTCCTTCACCTAGCAGATTGTACCAGCTGACAGCTTCAATAAGATCATCATAGTTCTTACTAATGCTTTCAGCACAGTTAACAATTTCCTTCATATCTTTCATTTCATCAAACACCTTACTAGGGTCGCTGTAGATGTTGCGAATGATATGAGTATAGCTGCGGCTGTGAATAGTTTCACTAAATGCCCAAGTTTCAACCCAAGTCTCAACTTCAGGTAAACTAACAATAGGCAAGAAAGCAACATTAGGGCTGCGGCCTTGAACGCTATCAAGCAAAATTTGTCGTTTTAGGTTGCTGGTAAAAATATGCTGTTCATGGTCAGTAAGATCTCTAAAGTCCTTACTATCTCGGGTCACATCAATTTCTTCAGGTCGCCAAAAGAACCCCAACTGCTTGTCAGTTAGTTTGTCAAACTGACGATACTTTAATGTATCGTAACGCTGCATAGTTACTGTACCGCTAGCGTCTAAAAACATTGTAGCAGTGGTGTGATCTTTACGATTGTTAGAATTGAAAACCGAATATGTCATGATATGTTACCTTAGATTTTGCACGAATCGCAGTCTGCGTCGTCATCTGCACCTAGTGCTAACGGCGTTTCTGCTTTGTTGATGTCAACTTCGCCTTGACCATCATATGTATTATTATAATATAGTTGCTTCCCACCGTACTTGTAGAACATTACGATATGCTGAAGCAATAAACTCATTGGAATTTTTTCATCTTCAAAATGCTGAGGATTATAGCTGGTATTAACACTAATACCTTGATCAATGTACTTTTGTAGTACAGCACAAATCTTTAGATAGCCCTCTGGGCTCTTTTGTTCCCAAAGAAGATCATATTTGTTCTTTAATCTACGATACTCGGGAACAACTTGCTTCAGTACGCCATCCTTACTTTGCTTTACACTTACATAACTGCGAGGAGGTTCTATACCATTAGTACTGTTGCTGATCTGTGCAGATGTTTCTGCGGGCATAAGTGCCATTAAGGTACTGTTTCGAATACCGTAAGTTTTTAGGTCTTTGCGTAAAGACTTCCAATCCATACGCTCCTTATGCTTTACAAGTTCATCAACTTCCTTCTTGTAGGTTTGATTTGGCGTAATTCCATCTGCATACTTGGTTTCGTTATTCTTAAGACATGCACCCTTTTCACGAGCAAGTTTTACGCTTGCCTTAATAAGATAATAACTCCATGCTTCTGCCCACTCATCAACAAGATCTAAATTTGGATTCTGATAGTTAGTATCATTCTTAGCTAACCAGTACGCAAAGTTAATAATGCCAACACCTAAGGGTCTACGATTCATTGTACCTAGGTGAGCAGCAAGTACTGGATAGCTCTGATAGTCTAGTAGTTCGTCCAACGCACGAACAGCTAGTTCACATGGCTTTTCAAAGTCTTCTGGGTTCTTAATATTTCCCCAATTAATAGCACTTAATGTACATAGGCTAATTTCACCATCTGGGTCGTTGATATCCTTTAATGGCTTAGTGGGCAAATTGATTTCACAGCACAAATTACTTTGATGAATAGGTGCTAAATCTTCTTTGAATGCCCCATGGCTATTAGCATGATCAACATTCATTAGATAGATACGGCCAGTATCTTTACGCTCAGTTACAAACGCACTAAACAGATCTACTGCTTTAATAGTCTTTTTACGAATACGAGAGTTGCGCTCTGCTGCTTCATATAGTTCTCTAAACTTATCTTGGTCAGCAAAAAATGCGTCATACAAGCCAGGAACATCATGTGGCGAGAACAAAGTAATGTCGCTGCCTGTAAGTAAACGCTCGTACATTAGTTTATTAAACTGTACACCATAGTCCATATGACGCACACGATTGTCTTCTGTGCCTTTATTGTTCTTTAGTACTAGTAGGTCTTCTACTTCGAGGTGCCAGATTGGGTAGTAGAGTGTGGCTGCTCCGCCTCTAACGCCGCCTTGCGAGCAGCTTTTGACCGCGCTCTGGAAGTGCTTATAAAACGGTATGACACCAGTGTGGCTAGCATCACCGTTCCGAATGGGAGAGCCAATAGCCCTAATGCGACCGGCGCCGATACCAATTCCTGCTTTTTGAGATACGTACTTAACAATTGAGCTCGCTGTCGCATTAATACTGTCCAAACTATCATCTGTTTCAATTAGCACACAACTGCTAAATTGACGTTGTGGTGTCCTTACACCTGCCATAATTGGCGTGGGTAAACTAATGTCAAAGGTACTAGTTGCATCGTAGAAATCTTTAACATACTGCATACGTGTTTCTTTAGGGTAACGTCCAAAAAGAGTTGCCGCAATCATGATATACGCAACCTGTGGTGTTTCAAAGATTTGCTTGGTTGCACGATTCTGCACAAGGTACTTGCCGCGGAATTGTTCCATGGCAGCATAAGTTAACAGGTTATCTCGATCATGCTTAATGTAAGCGTCGAGTTCGTTGATTTCTTCAACTGTGTATAATTCTAGAATCTCTTTATCATAGAAACCTTTGTTAATATTTAACTTAATAATATCAAACAACGAAGGCGGTAGGAACTCGCCATAAACATGTTTACGCAGATGATAGTTGATTAGTCTACCTGCAACATATTGATAGTTAGGGGTCTCTTCGCTGATTAGATCAGCCGCACTTTTAATTAGCGTTTCTTGAATATCAGAACTAGTAATGCCATTATAAAATTGAATATGACTCTTAATTTCAACTTCGCTGGGACTTACACCTGTAATTCCATCACATGCATGAAAAACCACTTTGTGTAGTTTATCTAAATCTAGTTCTTCCTTGCGTCCGTCGCGTTTTGTAATAAGATATGTTTTTGACATCTTTTAGTCCTGTGTCTTTGAAAATAGTATTATTGTTATTGTACTAGAGTATACTTATCTTGTCAATAACTAAATTTATCTAATGCTATTATGTGTCGCATATAGCGGGTTGAATTGTCAAGAGCAAATTGCTCGCTGACTATCTCGCCAGGTAAAAAGTTATAAACAAGGTTATTGTCTACGAAGATTAAACCAGTAGCACCGGTTATGTGATTACTTACCACATCAAAACAAAGCTCTGATGGATTCACGAGTTTAAGGTGCAAGAGTGTACTAGTAATAATAAGTGTCAAACTACTCTGACAGAAATGTCCGTATTTGACTATTTCAAACACATCAAGCCAATTATCAGGTGTATAATAGTCTAAATATCTAGTTTCTATCTTTACACTAGCAAAAGCATCCACTACAGTCTGTGCTGTAGCATTCTTAGGAAAAGTTTGCCTAAATTTTCTCCAGGCGGCGAGGCGATCTATATCATTCTGTGTCTTTGTAAACATAAACTATCTTTAAGCTGGCAATGAAGACCAGCGTCTTACAATGTATTTAACTTCTAAGTCGGTGTTAGGAGATAAATTATTCGTTGCATGTATATTGATAGTTGTATTGCCTGCCATGTGCGCTGCTAAAATTAAATTACCTGTTAAGCCGGTATCTAACATTTCAGATGAAATGTCCTGGAACAGTACAGAGCCATTACCGCTAAGGAAGTCACTTCTACCGCTTAAATGCATTGTTCCCATTCTTTGATACTTTGAAGTTTCTGTTGATGCTTCAGTGATTGTATAATCAATGATATAAGAATCATAAACTGAAATACTTTGTTGCATGTTTAGAACAGCAGCATTAGCAGCATTAAATGCAATAGATGCAGTATTCATATCAGTATAGGAAACTGTTCGGTCGCCAATTACTGCCGCTGTTCTAGTTTGCAATTCAATATTGGTCTTAAGATTTACTAAGCCTCTAATATCCTTACTAGTTCTTTGGAAATAAATGTCGTTAACAACACTATTGAAGTCTCTTGCTTCGTCTCGGTGATCGAAGTCTATTTCGTCAAAGGTATTATCAATATTTAAAGTATATGTTCCTAGAGATCTTGTCAGTGCTGTGTTAGTGCTGTAAACCTCGCCCACTTTAGCCGAAGTAAAAATGTTTACATCTTCAGATTCTAAACAGGAATTAAGCCACTTTTCTAACTTTGCTTTAACAGTACTATCCTTAGTATACGACCCAGGAGTAAGTTTTAATACACTTAATGTTGCTGTATCAGGATCCTCATGAATACCAAAATCTAAACCAACGCTACTAAATGCAGCCTTATGAGTAAAATACACAGTATCGACGGTATCCGGTATGAAGTTTAATTGAGGATAATCATCTACTGCATTTACTACTGCTATAGCGCCACTTATTGTTGTTTGACTACTTAGGTCAATGCTTCTTACAGGCGTTACAAAGGTATTTGCATATGCGGCAGCAAGAGATGGTTTAATATCCATTGTGACATTTGCTGTCGGTAAACCACTTGCTGTAATAAAGAAGGTATTATCTCCAACAGTTGAAATTACTTCTATACCATTAGGAATAGTAAAGGTGTCGGAACTGCTAGCTATGACAACACTTTCACCAGAATCAAATCCGTGTACCGGTGAAAAAATCTGTACAGTATTAGCACTTAGATTAGCACCAAAATTCATATATCTTAAATCACTAGTAATGTTAGCTGCAAATAATACAGATGAATTACCAGATATAGTAAAAGATGTAGCAGCAGCATTAACATTTGATACTAGGAATGTGTTACCGTTCAAATAGGCGCTCGAATTTCCGTTTAAATAAACATAATCATTATTGGAAATACCGGCAATATTTCCAACAAGTTTAATTGTAGCATTAGCGCCAAAACTACCAACTACATTAGCAGTAACTTCTCTAGCTGTTTGAGAAGCGTTTGATGGAATGGGTACAGTTACAGATGTGCTAGTGTTTGCTGATATCTGAAATACTTTACCGTCTAGGTATCCGCCATCTGTGTCATTTACATATACATAATTATATGGGCCTGCAACACCATATGGATGCTCTAATCCAACATTAAAAACAAGTGATGTGTTTGATGAGTTAACAGTATTAGCAGCTATTTTCTCACTGGTTCTACTTACTAGCAGATTGCCCAATACAACGTTAGCAGGACTTGAAATAGATGCAGTACTGTCTGCTGTTACCGCAATATGCTTTTGTTCTAGGCCAATTAAACCTGTTCCGGTTGATGAACATACTGTTACAAACTTCGGATTAATTTGTCTATATGTAGGAATATTATATGCTGTATAGAAACTTCTCTTATTAGTGCCAGCATAAATTGTACCAATAAATGTTACGCCGCCTGATTCAGTATTGGCGTTCGAAAGTGCATGAAGAATTGCGGCATTACTATAATATGCTACAGTAATTTCATCACCAGGGCTTGGAATATTTCTAAAAGAAATAACATGACTATTGCTAGCTAAGGTATTAGCACTAAAACTATAATCCTTAGATGCAGCAGGCGATACATTGCTGTTGTCGCCTAATAGTAGAACGCTATTTCTTAGTACAGTTAAATCAGTTGCAGTAAAAGCAGCATTGCTTACTGTACTCACAATATTATCCGGGACAAATGACAGCGTGTTAGCTGTGGTAATTGTTTGATTTGATGTGAGAGTAACAACGGTATTACTGTTTGCAGCACTAATTGCAGCTACACGAACAATACCTGGAATATCAGCACTTTGAACACGATCACCTACATTAATACTTTCGTCATAAGTATCTAATTCAATAGTTGTTGAGGTAACATTAGCAATAGAGTTTGCTGTTGCAATAACTCTAGAATTTGCGGCAAAAACTGCTAATCCAGAGGTTCCATATGTATTTGATGATAGAGCCCAGCTGGCAGTTTTAGTAACACCATCAAAGGTACCACTAGGAAACTTTTTGTAAGGAATAGTAAATGAAATTAAATTATTGTTAGCGATACTTTGTGTAATCGACTTTGAGTTAGTTGTTGACTCAAAGAAACTTATTTTATTATAGTTACCGCTGATAGCGTCGTCAGGATCAGCACCAATAAATAGCTGTCTACTGTCAACTGCGAATCCTAACTCGCCCGGACGTAATGGTTGGGGTAGGTCCTGCTTTAAACCTCTTCGGTTTTGAATTCGTGATATAATTACATTTGCCACTGTTAAGTCTCCTGAACTTAACAGTATTTATCACTTTGAACGATAGTAATCTTCTAAACGCTGTGCCCAGCGATCACAATAATAATCAAACTCGTTGCCTTCTATAATATAATCGCCAAATTTAGCGTCGCGATCTACCATTAAAATTGCAACTTTTCGTATGTTTGTGCCATACATTTCGTTGTGCGCTAGCGCATATGCACAACCCTGTAAAAAGTAATCCTCGATCCATTCACGCTTTTTTAGCTTTTTAGAAGTCTTATAGTCAATGATCGATTCTGCACCTTCATATATACCAACGCTATCTGTGGTGCCGGCATAGAGTCCCTGAGCTAGTAAGCCTACCTCAACACCCCAAAGCTCATTGACTTTGGATAAACCCTGTTCGATCATACTCAGCGTCATTTTACGAGCTAATATACTTACAAGATTATTACCAAAGTTATCCCATTCTTGTCCTTTGACATATTTTTCAATAGCATTGTGAACTTTAGTACCAAGCCCCGCGGCCTGCTGACTTTGGCGATTGGCTTCTTCTTCGCCTACTCGCTTCTTCCATTCAATTAGATGAGTTTTATCAGCAGTACTGTCAAGAATAGTAGTAACACTAGGCACAGGCTCATCGCCTTCGTTGCCCACATACAGTCTACCTAATTCAGTTTGAAGTCTTTTTAATTTTGGATAAGGAAATTTTTCTACTAGCATTAAACAACTATAACAAATAAATCAAGTTTTGTCAAGGTCTAATTACCAGGAAATGTTCCAAGTAATAGTATCCTCGGTTGTAGTATTAGTTAGAATACTAACACCATAACCTAGACCAGTAAAGTAATCCTTTACATAGTTGACTTGATCTAATTTTGTTGCATCATTAGTAACACCATTATAGACATTATAATAAACATTACTGTCAGTCATTGTGGTATTACTGGTAACATTGGCATATAATACACCGGCATCAATATTTGCTAGTACTGCGGCTTCAATGCTGCGAATCTCACTATGTATAATGCTGTTGTTGCGAGTATCGCGTCGTGCTGTTGTAGCATTGACAAATATGTTAGCCATTATAGATCCGCCTTAATGTCTTTCATTGCTTGATTGCCTGCAAGTTTTGAAACATCAACTGCTTGTTCAGCATCTTTGTTTAAGTCTGCAGGTAGTTCGTTTTTTGGTATAATCTTATCTTTATCTACGCTGCTAGCAAAGCCACTCTGGTCTACTGCTTGAATAAGCTCATCGGTAGATGTAACATAGCCCTGTCGTGCTAGTAATGATTTAAACTTTTCAGTTTTAATTTCTTTAATACCTTTAGACATTGCTCGTGTGAGAATATCCTGAACAGCAACGATCAGTTCGCCGTAATAACTCTCAGTTAAAACAATATCACGAATTAGCATTAAATTGCTGCTCTACCTAGTGGTTCTTCTTCTGGACCTGCTGCTGCTGGTTCATTAACATCTATTGCTGGTTCTTCAGCATCAATTGGTTCTTCTTCTGGCTCAGCTAATCCGCCTGTGTCGCCAACGGCACCAGCTACCTCGCCTCCAGTTAATTGTGCAACTGCATCATCTAAGCCTGCCTTAGTTGCTTTTGCATTTTCTAACTGTGCTGTTAACACACCTGATACTGTATCACTGAATGCCTGTGCTGTGCTTGCGCCCATTTCACTACGCATTTGATCTGTAATAGCTGGAAGTTCTTCGTTGATCATGCGTCCGATACGCTCTACTTGATCTTGAATATCATCAGCCATAGCACGAACTGCCATTACAACTTCAGCTTGCTCAACGTCAACTTCTTCGTTTAAAATATCGTCAACGATGTCGCTTAGTAGGCTTTCAGTTTTCTTATCCTTCTTGCTACCAAATCGTGCCATTGCACGTCTAATGTCATCTTCACCAACTGATGAGAGATCGTATTCTTTACCATTGAAACTAAATTTATGTTTCTTTGCAGCAATAGCTTGATCTCTAGCTGTATTAAATGCATTTTGCTCTGCAATTTTACGACCAAAGTATTGAATGCCTGATGTAATAGCTGCTTCGTCTAGGCCGTTTAGGAATCCGACAACAGCATCTCGGCTCTTGCCAGCGACCTTAGCAAATTCTTCTAGCTTAGATTCAATTGTATCATAGCTAGTCATGCCTTCTAGCTTAATACCAATTTCTTCAGCTAGAGCTTTTAGCAGCTTTTCGTCAAGATCGGTCTTAGCAGGGACATTTTCTTGAACTTCTTCTACTGCTTCATACTTCATAGTGCCGCATTCGTCCATGTAGCTCTTAGCGGCTGTGATTACGATTGGCATAACATGATCATCATCATATGCAAAACGGGTGTCCATTCTGTAGCGGTTCATGCACTCGCCAACAGCTTCATCCATTGTGTAACCACTGTCCATTAGCTTACGAACAGTTGATTCTAGCATTTCTTTCATAGCCACATAAGCTGGGCTTTCAGCATACATGCCTTCGTTAATCATTGTTTCAACTACATCCTTAATGCCTAAAAACTTAGCATAGTCTGGCTCAAGATGAAACATCTTGTTTGTGCCACGAAGTTTAATAATTGCCTTCTCAGCTGACTCTAGTACTTTTTCTAGCTTTTCCTTCCTAGGGAAGCCCTTTGAAATGGATATGCCGAACTGCTCCTTAAGAACAGAATTAATTTTCTTAATTTTTCTGTTAGGAGTTTCTCTAAAATCTTGTAAAAACATAATATTAATCCCTGCTATTGGTTATTACACTTATTTATCAGAAAACGCAGGAATTTTTATCTTATTTCAGAGTAGCGAGTTCTCGGTTAACATGTTTTAACTGTTGTATAGCTATATCAAGTCGTGTAATAACAACTTCGCGCCGAAACTCGTCTTTAGTGGTACCAATTGTGTGTCTATAGTACATGCAGTCTGTGCTTAACTTATGATACATACCTATCATAGTTTGAGCAAAATTAAGGTTTACACTCTTTCTAGAGTTTAGCGCATTACATATGTTATTAGCTAGTATGTAACCAGGGATATCTAATAATAATGCTTTCTTTTTAGTGTACTCAACTAGGTTATAGAACCCATCGTTATTTTTTTCAATAACATAAACCCCACGCTCAATGATCTTATCTGTTAAGCGTTCTAGTTTTTTAGCTAGCTCGTATTTGTTAAAGTTGAGCTCTTTGCGGGTAGATTCGGTAACCAACATTTTCATTCCTGCGTACTTTGCTAAGAACATTCTTCTTATATAAATCTTCAGCAATATAAGATTCTCGTTCTGACAGTTTACTTATATTCAAAAAACCTTCAAATTCTGCTTTACTGAACAAGTTAGCTTCTTCTCTGCTAATAATACACAGCAGGTTATTTTTACCTTTTACTGCTCTCATATTTTACTATATGGTAACAAGTCACCATACTCCTTCCAGTTACTATCCGGGTATGAGTCTAGTTGCTTTATGATATGATTAGCAACTCTTTTTTGCCAATCTACCCCGGCATGTTTTAAATCTCTAGCTAGTGGTTCACTATTTAAAATCCTTTGATCGGTTGGATGTATATCTGTATAAATGGTGTCAGCGTATGCAAAAGGAATACTTAAATAATTTGCAAGTAGTTTAAGGGTCTGAGCATTACGCCGCTGCATCAGGTATGACGTGAACGGAATTGATTCTACTAATTGTTTAGTAGTTTTGTTTGGTCTGTCTTCATTATGTTCTACATCGTGCCATAAATTTACCAAACGATAATTTGTTGGTGGGGGCATATGTGTTTCTTGCGGAACAAAAAAGTCTATTCTACCGGGCGGGGGTAATAACACACAAATAGCTCTAGGTCGCCAAATTTCATCTACTAGCCAGTTAGTAGCATATATGGATGCTATATCTAACCCCATTCCAGGAACACCAAGATTGTAAACAGGTATGTCAAAATGTTTTGAAACCATATCAGGCCAAGTATACTCTTCAGGTAAGCCAACACCATAAGTAAAACTACAACCAAAACACACAATAGGTCTGTCTTCTTCATCAAAATGTTTTGATCTAAAACCCTGTGAATTTATTTTGTATTCTATTTTAGTTTTAACATTACCTTCTTCATCAGCCCAGCCGCCATGTAGTAATTTTTCTTTTGCTACTGGGTCTAGAAAATTTTTATCAAATTCAGTTTTAGAATCAGGAAACATAAAATCAGCGGCATAATATTCCTCTGGATCTTTTCTCCATTCGCCCGTAAATGTTGATGACATAATTGAACGACGAACTATATCACGCAGGTACTGCGGATTTTCGTTGAACATCTTATTTAGATCTAAAAAGTTTTGAAAATACATGCGCTTACTTTTTCTTTGTTTTTTTCTTCTTTGGCTTATAGATACTAGGATCGGGTCGCTTGATAACAGCCCCCAATGGCTGTGCCACAACTGCTATACTACCCGATGTAGTTTCAACTATAATATCATTAATCTTCACTTAAACATCTCCCACTTGATTCAATAATACCATATTGTTTTTCAAGCAAATACTTTCTTGTTGCATTGCTATTTACACAAAGTAAATCGCTAGCTTTGGTTTTCCAGATGTTAGGTAATAATCCGTGTACTAATAATACACATGCTACTTTCCATGATCTTAACAAGTGTTCAAAATAACCATAGCCTGTTTCCGACAAATGACTCATAAAATTACCTCTTAGTATAATCGAGAATTTACAACTTCCCAATTAATAATACGCCAAGTATTGTTTAAGTACTTTGCCTTATCACTTTGATAGTCTAATGCCCATGCATGTTCCCACCAGTCTACTAGTAGTGCTATATCATTTTTGATTTGGTGATTAGTAATGGTTTTGATCTCACCTTTTTTACTCAAGTATACCCATCCGCTGCCTTGAATAGACATTGCTGTTTCAGTAAACTTTTCTTTGAATAAATCAAAGTCCCCAAATTTGCTTTCAATTAATTCCTTACTTGCACCCGTAGGCTTATTACTGCCCTTTGGTGGTTGTAGTTGCGGAAAGAAAACATTGTGAAGATATGCACCTGCTTCGTTAAACTTAGCATCGCCTTCGCCTGCATTATATTTTTTAACATAACCAGCAGCTAGTTTACCATAGTGGTAATCAATAGTTGCTTCGCTCATCACAGGCGCAAGATCAGATTTAGCGTAAGGAAGTTTTTCCTGTACTAGTTGCTGTTTTGCTTCTATTAAAAAATCATTAAGTTTCATTTCTTTCCGCCCTTCATGTTAGCACACCAGTGATACATTTTACCCTTCTCGCCGCCATACTTACGAGCTTTAGCTCGTAAATCTGTTACGCTGCCTTTGCAACTCGCACCAGCACGTTTAACACGGCCAGGGCGACTCTTGCCTTTTACATTACCGTCTGCAAAGTTTTCTTTTACTTCATTGGCCAAAATAACTTCTAGCACTTTAACTTGACTAGGGTCAAGGATAACATAACTGATGTTACCTTTGTCTTCGTAGCGGTTTTTGTAAACAAAGCCGTCATAACCTAGTTCTCGTACTTTTGCTATAAGTGCTGCACGAAGTTCTGCAGGATCTTGTAGCATTGTAATCTTTTCCATTTCTTCTTGCGACAGTAATTTCTTATCTCTCAAATCAAATGCATATACACGATCATAGTGTATACCCGGAAAGTCTTTAATAGTAAACGGATTGCGAATATCCAACTGAACTTTGTAGATTTTACCGTTTGCGTTCTTCTTGTAGTCCATGCGGTCTCTAGCAGCTTTTTCGGTGCCAAAGTGAGTCAGTGGACGAAACTGTGTGATATCATCCGTTGTGCCGTGATAAGCAATAATGGGTGTTACTACTTCAGCTATTTTCATTTCTTTGCTAGCTCTATGGTTAGATATGGATTGCCGTCGGCACCAATAACAGATTTTTCTCCAGCAACTTCATAGTCTGGCATTAGCTTTGTAGCACGGCGTACTAGTGTTCTATAAAGTTTCACTCTACTCTCATCATCTGCTTTACTAGCGATAATAACACCTGTAGGGTCTTGATTTGCTACTTCTTGCTGTAGAATGTTTGCTACTGTACTAAACACACGAACGGCGTCACCTGTGCCGGTTACACCTGTTTCAGGCTTGCCGGTTTTCATGTCAGTTAAATCGAAATGTATTTCTAATTTGTTTTCAGTTTCACTACGACGATTGAACACTTGTACTCTGTATAGTTGTCCTGCATCTGTCTGGAAACGATATGCACGTTTGTCAGGTGTTTTTACATTTCGAATGTAGTCATATGGACTGTCAGCTATTTCACTTAATGCACTGAATAGTCTGCCTGGCAATTTAGGTTGTTGTGAATTAAATACTTTGCTTAATCCACGATCTGCTAGATTTTTAGCTGTATCTAATTTTGGAACTTTAACGTTATCTCGTGTCAAGTAGAATGTAGTAAACAATGAGCTTTTCAATTTTTTTACAAAATTATATCCGGGCAATGATTTACCTGCTTGTGATGCCAACATATTATATAATTTAATACGACTTGGTTCATTGTTATCGGCAGCAAACATTAGAATTTCAGGTTGATTTTGAGCTACATAATCCTTTACGATATTAACCACAGTACCAAACACTTTTCGCGAATCACCTGTACCTGTAATATCATCTTTGGGCTGATTATTCTCACCACGAGCCATAAAACTTACTTCAACCTTCTTATCGCCCTTAAACACAGCTTTGTAATCATTGCCTGCATCAGTAATGAAATAGTAAGCATTGTTCTTAAATTCATATGGATATGAACTGTCAAGTGCTTCAGCTACTTTACCTTCTGGTGGCTTAGTGTGAATTTCTGGTTCTTCGTGACTGCCCGAAATGTCCTTATACACAACGCCTAACTTATCAAATACTTTCTTCATTCGCTCCATCTCTTCTGGGGAAGCAAATGTAATAGTCATGTCTGACGGGCCTACACCTAACTCATGCTTAT
>Ga0129333_10001233_pt1 | contig 22923 bp, 21 predicted proteins | sample CPB6_08_DNA_FD_94474 | JGI IMG/M metagenome (GOLD analysis project Ga0129333, IMG submission 94474) | Freshwater to marine salinity gradient microbial communities from Chesapeake Bay, USA - CPBay_Sum_0.6_0.8_DNA | ecosystem: Environmental > Aquatic > Marine > Coastal | place: USA: Chesapeake...
CACGATCCGCAGCGCCGGTTCGTTGGCCGCCAGCAGCGCCTCCACCAGCGCGATCGCTTCGGCGGGACGCCCCGCCAGCAGGGCATCACCAACCTGCAGGGCATTGGTGGCATGGCTGCCCACCAGGGCCGCCACCGCCGCCGCCGTGATCGCCGGTTGCCCCTTGGCCGTGCTGCCGCTGCGTCCGGTTTCGGCCCCCACATAGAGCGCCAGCTTCTCCAGTTCACTGGCCAGGCGGGCGCTGTCGCTGCCGATGGCCTCGCTCAGGGCTTCCGCCGCCGCCGGCTCCAGCGTCAGGCCGAGCTCACGGGCGGTGCGCTGCACCAGCTCCACCTGGCCGGCGCCATCCCAGATCGCCGGCAGGGCGAAGCTCCGCTCGCTGGCAGCTCCCGCCTTCACCAGTTTCTGCAGGGCCTTGGTGGTGCGCAGGCGGGCGTCCGGTTTGCCTGCGTTCACCAGCAGCAGATGGCAGTTGTCCGGGATCAGCTCCAGGCTTGCCTCCAGCTGCTCGGCCAGCTCCGCTGGGCACTGGTTGCAGAAGGGGCTGCGCTGCAGCAGCACCACCCGATCGCCGCCGCCGAAGGGTGGCGTGCGCGCCTCCGCCAGGGCCTGGGCCGCCAGGGCGGGGTCGCCGCCGTCCAGGCGGCTGAGATTGATGCTCTGCCAGGCCGGATCGGTGCGCTCGGCGATCAGGGCCTCCACCGCCCGGTTGCGGGCTGCCTCGTCATCGCCCCAGTACAGATGAATGGGCATCGGCAGTCGGGTTCGCGCCGGGTGGCGGCCAGCGGTTGCGGTTCAGTTTCGGCCAGGTCAGGGCCCTGTGAGGCCTATCGGCCAGGGGAGTCGGGAGAATGCTCCACGACGCCAGTGCCGCCCATCGACGCCTTCGATCACCCGATCTTCACCGAGAGCATCCGCCTGATCCGCACGGCGCTTGAGCCCACGGGCCTCTACGGCCCCTGGGCGGCCGATGGTCCGGAGCGTGATGTGATCGAGCGGCTTGTCCACAGCAGCGGTGATCTCAGCCTGCCCACCGATCTGGTGCTGCCGGCGGCGGTCTGTCAGTCGGCCATGGTTGCCCTGGCGGCAGGGGCGCCGATCCTCACCGATACGGCCATGGCCGCCGCGGCGGTGGCGCCGATGGCCCGGCGGACCTTCGCCAACGGTGTGCACAGCGTGCTCGGCTGGGCCCCGGCCGTGGCGCCCGCCGGCAGCACCCGCGCGGCGGCGGGCATGCAGCGAGCTCTGGCTGAGCATCCCGGCGCCGTGGTGCTGATCGGCAGTGCTCCGACCGCCCTCGAGGTGGTGCTGGAGCAGGTGGCCGTGGCCGCCTGCCCACCCCCGGCCCTGGTGATCGGCATGCCGGTGGGCTTCGTGGGCGTGGCGGAGAGCAAGCGACAGCTGGCCGCCAGCGGCCTGCCCCAGATCCGGCTCGATGGCAGCCGCGGCGGCGCCGGTCTTGTGGCCGCGGCGGTCAATGCCCTGCTGCGCCGCGCCTGGCTGGATCGCCTCCAGGAGCGCTAAGGCTGCTTCAGGCGGCGATTTTGGCGGCGCTGACGCTCACATGGCTGTTGGCCTCGATGCGGCTGAGCACCTGCCGGGCCCGCTGCACCACCACCGGTGGCACCCCGGCCAGGCGCGCCGCCTCGATGCCGTAGCTGCGGCTGGCGCCACCGGGCACCACCCGATGCAGGAAGCGCAGTTCGCTGCCGGTTTCCTCCACCAGCACCTGGGCATTGGCCACATTGCTGAGCTGATCGGCCAGTTCGTTGAGCTCGTGGTAGTGGGTGGCGAAGACGCTGCGGGCCCGCAGCTCGCCTGCCAGATATTCGGCCACGGCCCAGGCGATTGACAGCCCATCGAAGGTGGCGGTGCCGCGCCCGATCTCATCCAGCAGCACCAGGGAACGTGCACTGGCGTGGTGCAGGATGTTCGCCGTCTCGGCCATTTCCACCATGAAGGTGGACTGGCCTGCCGCGAGGTCGTCGCCGGCGCCGACGCGGGTGAAGATCCGGTCGGTCAGCCCCAGCCGCGCCGAGCGGACCGGAATCCAGCTGCCGATCTGGGCCATCAGCTGCAGCAGGCCCGTCTGCCGCAGATAGCAGCTCTTGCCGCTGGCATTCGGACCGGTGAGCACGATCAGATCGGGTTGCTGGCCCTTGTCCTGTGGCCTCGTTCCCGGCTGGCCATCGCCCTCGCCGCTGCCCAGCAGGATGTCGTTCGGGGTGAACGGCTCCTCCACCAGCAGCTGCTCCACCACCGGGTGGCGGCCGCCTTCAATCGCCAGCAGGCGGGCCTCGGGACCCTCCGGATCGGTGATCTCCGGGCGGCGGTAGTCGCTGGTGGCGGCCACCTCCGCCAGGGAGGTGATCGCATCGAGTTCGGCCACCAGCCGGGCGGCCGCCCGGATTTCGCTGGCCTGTTCGCCAACGCGGCTGCGCAGCTGGCAGAACAGGTCGTATTCCCGCTGGGCGGCCCGGGCCCGCAGCTGCAGGATCCGACCTTCGCGGGCCTTGAGCTCCGGTGTGATGAACCGTTCCTCGTTGGCCAGGGTCTGGCGGCGGATCCAGTGCCCCGGCACCGCCGTGGCCTTGGCGCGGCTCACCGCCAGGAAATAGCCGAAGGTGCGGTGGTACTGCAGCTTCAGGGTGCTGATGCCGCTGGCGCGGCGTTCCGCCTGCTCCTGCTCGCTCAGCCAGGCCTCCTGGTCATCGAGCTGGTTGCGCAGCCCATCGAGCTCAGGGTCGACGCCGTCATGGATCAGACCTCCCTCGCTCAGGCTGAGCGGTGGCGTGTCGAGCAGCTGGTGGCGCAGTTCGCCGGCAAGGTCGGCCAGGACCGGCCAGGGGCTGGCCAGGGCCGCCAGCGGTGGGCTCTGCGCCTGGGCGCCGCTCACCAGGGCGGCCAGCTGCGGTAGCCGTTCCAGACCATCGGCCAGGGCCACCAGGTCGCGGGCGGAGGCGGTGCCGGCACCGGCTCGCCCCGCCAGTCGCTCCAGATCGCCCATCGGTCGCAGCAACCGGCGCAGGGCCAGGCGCAACCGCCTCGCCCGGCTGCCGTTCACCAGGTCGGCGATGCCGTCCTGGCGGGCCACGATCGCCGCACGATCCAGCAGCGGTGCTTCGATCCAGCGCCGCAGGCAGCGACCACCCATCGCGGTCATCGTGCGATCGAGGGCCCAGAGCAGGGATCCGTGCAGGCCACCGCCCATCTGGGTCCGGGTGAGTTCAAGGTTGCGGCGCGTGGCGGCATCGAGCACGAGCGCATCACCCACCCGCCAGGTACTGGGCAGCTCCAGCGGGATGGCGCTGCCGGGCTGGGTGTCGTCGAGATAGCGCAGCAGCCCACCGGCGGCCCGCAGGCCCAGGGGCATCTCCGTCAGTCCCAGGCCTGCCAGGCTGGCCAGCCTGAAGCGCTGCAGCAGCGTGCGGCGCGCTTCCTCGCTGGCGAAGGGGGTCCGCGGCAGGGGCGTCAGCCGCAGGGCATCCGGACACCAGGCTGGCGTCGCCTCAGGGGAGCGCGCAGCCTCGGCTGCCGGCCAGAGCACCTCCGCCGCCTCCACCTGCAGCAGCTCCTGATGGAGCGCATCACTGCCCTGCCGCTCCGTGACACGGAATTCGCCGGTGCTCACATCGGCGATGGCCAGGCCCCAGCGGGCCGCGGAGCCGTCCGGAACACCGTCATCGGCGCAGACCACGGCGCAGAGCCAGTTGTTGCGCCGGGCCGTGAGCATGCCTTCCTCCAGCACCGTGCCGGGGGTGAGCACGCGGGTGATCTCCCGCTTCAGCAGCGCCCCCTTGGCGGGCGTGGTTTCCACCTGATCGCACAGGGCCACGCTCAGGCCGCGGCGCACCAGTTCGGTGCAGTAGCGCTCGGCGGCGTGGTGGGGGATCCCTGCCATCGGCACCCGGCCGATCGCCTTGCCCCCCTCCTTGCCGGTGAGGGTCAGCTCGAGCAGGCGTGAGAGCTGGATCGCGTCCTCGAAGAAGCATTCGAAGAAATCGCCGAGCCGGTACAGCAGCACCCGCTCCGGATGGGCCCTCTTGAGTTCCACGTAGTGACGCAGCATCGGCGTCAGCTGCTCCGGCTCCACCAGGCTGTGGTGATGCCAGGCGGGCAGGTCGTCGTCCTGTGGGCTGGCGCTGCTGCCGTCCGCCTCGCTCCCAGTGTCCGCTGGGGCGTCGCTATCAGCCTCCCGCCCAACCCGGCCTGGCGGCCGCCTCCGCGGCCGTCTGGCGGCCGCCTCAAGCGCCGTGTCCTGCTCCACCTGGTCGGTGTGCCCGGTGGGATCGAGCGGCTGTGGCTCCGGTTCTGCCCCGAACAGGCTGCCCTGCAGGCTCAGCTCCGGCTGCTGCTTGCTGCGCGCGGCCACAGGGGATCAGATCGGGTGCTGATCGTAGGAGGGGCCCCTGTCCGGCCCGGGGCTCGGTTGTGCTCGTTGGCCGCCTGGCGCGCCACAACTTGTGAAGCAAGGCCGGCTGCGGTGCCACGGAGGCCGGAGCTGCGTGTGAGAATCCGCAGACTGACCGGCCGGCGCCGCCGCTGATCCATGACGATCCTCAACACCCTCACCGTTCTGGCCCTGGTGGTGCTGTCGTTCGCGCTGATCGTGGCGGTTCCCGTTCTGTACGCCAGCAACGACACCACCGGCAACTCCAACCGCCTGATCCTGCTGGGTGGCCTGGCCTGGGTCGCCCTGGTTCTGGTCAACTGGGGCATGAGCTTCTTCGTGGTCTGAAGCGGTCGCTTCAACCTGAACCGTTCCGCTGCAGTCCCGCCCCTCCCGGCGGCGACTGCAGCGTCTTTTTTTGGCTTCCAGCCCTTCCGTGGCCGGCGCTTGGCCGGGGCTGGGACGGGCGATCGTCCGGCCTAGGCTGCGCACCACCTGCATTGCTGCATCGTTGGCCGTCTTTGAAGGGCAGTTCTCCGGGGCATCGAGCCTGCGCGTCGCCATCGTTGTGGCCCGCTTCAACGATCTCGTCACCGCCAAGCTGCTGAGTGGCTGCCTCGACTGCCTGTCGCGTCATGGCATCGATGTCAGCCCCACCAGCGCCCAGGTGGACACGGCCTGGGTGCCGGGCAGCTTTGAAATCCCGCTGGTGGCCCAGAAGCTTGCAGCCAGTGGCCGCTATCAGGTGGTGATCACCCTCGGCGCCGTGATCCGCGGAGACACCCCCCACTTCGATGTGGTGGTGGCCGAGGTGAGCAAGGGTGTGGCGGCCGTCAGCCGCGACACCGGCGTGCCCGTGATCTTCGGTGTGCTCACCACGGACACGATGCAGCAGGCCCTCGAGCGTGCCGGTATCAAGAGCAACCTCGGCTGGAGCTACGGCCTTGAGGCCATCGAGATGGGCAGCCTGATGGCCGCTCTGCCGGGCTGAGGCCGCAGCAGATGGCGCGGAAGGGAATCATCCTGGCCGGCGGCAGTGGCACACGCCTGCATCCGATCACCCAGGCGGTAAGCAAGCAGTTGTTGCCGGTCTACGACAAGCCGATGATCTACTACCCGCTCAGTACGTTGATGCTGGCGGGAATTCGCGATCTTTTGATGATCACAACACCCCAGGATCAGGGTGTGTTTCAGCGCCTGCTCGGTGATGGCTCCCGCTGGGGTATGAGTATCTCCTACGCCATCCAGCCAAGCCCGGATGGCCTCGCTCAAGCCTTTTTGATCGGTGCTGAATTTCTAGATGGATCGCCTGCCGCCCTGATTCTTGGCGACAATCTCTTTCATGGCCATGAGCTTGTGCCTCAGCTCCAGAGTAGTCATGGTCGAGTCGATGGAGCCACGGTATTCGCCTATCCGGTGCGCGACCCAGAGCGTTATGGCGTGGTGGAGTTTGCCGCTGATGGCCGTGTGTTGAGCATTGAGGAGAAACCCGCTTCACCCCGATCGCGCTACGCCATCACAGGTCTGTATTTCTATGACGCCTCGGTGGTGGAACGGGCTGAGAGGGTGCGGCCTTCGGCCCGCGGTGAACTGGAGATCACCGATCTCAACCGCCAATACCTGGACGATGGCCTGTTGCAGGTGGAGGTGATGGGTCGCGGTATGGCCTGGCTCGACACCGGCACCTGCGATTCCCTGCACGAGGCGAGTGGCTATATCCGTACCTTGGAGCATCGACAGGCGCTCAAGGTGGGTTGTCCTGAGGAGGTCGCCTGGCGGCTGGGCTGGATCAGCGATGATCAGCTCTGTGCCCTGGCGGAGCCGCTGCGCAAGAGTGGCTACGGCGACTATCTGCTCCGGCTTCTCAGCGAAGCGGGTCAGGGTCGTCTCGCCGGCACGATCGCACGTCACCGTTCATGAGCGTCTCCGTTCTTCCCTTGGCGCTCGAGGGGCCGTTGCTGCTGACCCCTCAGTTGTTTGCTGATGCGCGAGGCTTTTTCTTTGAGAGCTGGAATGCCCGTTCCTGGCGGCAGCTTCTTCTCGAGCACGGTCAGCAGCCTGTTGACTTCACCCAGGACAATCATTCTCGCTCCAGCCGTGGCGTGTTGCGCGGTCTTCACTATCAGCTTCCTCCTTGTCCGCAGGCGAAGCTGGTGCGCTGCGTTGTCGGTGAGATCTTTGATGTGGTGGTGGATCTGCGCCGCGGATCACCGCAGTTCGGTCAGTGGGAAGGGGTCTATCTCAGTGCTGAGAACCACCAGCAGCTCTGGGTGCCGGAGGGCTTTGCCCATGGCTTTCTCACCCTCAGCGATCATGCCGAGGTGCTCTATAAGACCACCGATTTCTGGTCGCGTGAGTGTGAGCGCTCGCTGCGTTGGGACGATCCCGATCTGGCGATTGCCTGGCCCCTTGAGTGTCTGGGTGGCGCTGCGCCACTCCTGGCGGTCAAGGATGCTGAAGCTCCAGACCTGACTGCTCTGATCCGCCGGGCTGAGGTGTTCGCGTGAGGGTTCTGCTCACCGGTGCGACCGGTCAGCTGGGGCAGGCGCTGCGGCGCTGCTGTCCAACTGGTCTTGATCTGATCGCCACCAGCCGTTGCGGTGGTGAGGGGCTGATCGCCCTCGATCTGTCGGATGCCCGGGCCTGCAGAGCGGCTGTGCAGGAGCACCGCCCTGACTGGGTGATCAACGCTGGTGCCTACACCGCCGTGGATCAGGCCGAGAGTGATGTGGAGCGTGCCTGGGCCGTGAATGCCGCAGCACCTGCGGCCCTGGCCGAGGCCCTGGCAGAACACGGTCCCGCCACCGCTGGCCTGTTGCAGGTCAGCACCGATTTTGTGTTCAACGGCCGGCTGGGTTCCCCCTATCGCCCTGATCATCCCTGTGATCCCCTGGGGGTCTATGGCGCCAGCAAGGCGGCTGGCGAGCGCCTCGTGCTGGAGCGGCTTGGCGGCGGTGATGACGGCGCCGCCCGCGGCCTGATCCTGCGCACCAGCTGGCTGATGGGGCCGGTGGGACGCAATTTCGCCTTGACGATGCTGCGCCTGCATCGTGAGAACGGTGTCCGCGATCAGCCGTTGCGGGTGGTGGCTGATCAGGTGGGTGCTCCCACCAGTAGCCATAGCCTCGCGGCGGCCTGTTGGCGGGTGTTGCAATGCTCCGATCCTGCCTCCGACGCCGGCCCGTTTCCCAGGGTCCTGCACTGGAGCGATGCGGGTGTCGCCAGCTGGTACGACGTGGCCGTGGCGATCGGTGAACTCGGCTTCGATCTCGGTCTGCTTGATCGGCCAGCCCGCGTGCAGCCCATCACCACCGCCGACTACCCCACCCCGGCGCAACGTCCCAGCTATTCGTTGCTCGATTGCAGCCAGACCCGCCGGGTGCTGGCTCTGGAACCCTGCCATTGGCGACAGGCGCTGCGGCAGGGTCTGCAGGAGCTGCGCTGATCCGATGGCCCCCTTCCCCTCCGTTGCCCAGCTGATCGCCGATCGCCGCCGCATCCTGGTCACCGGCGGGGCCGGCTTCATCGGTGGGGCTGTGGTGAGGCGCCTGCTGCTTGAGAGCGAGGCGTTGGTCTTCAATCTCGACAAGCTTGGATACGCCAGTGATCTGACCGGAATCGAAGCGGTGCTCCGGGACGCGCCCACGGCTGCCGGGATCACCGCGGCTGAGCAGCGTCACACCCTGCTGCAGGTGGATCTCACCGATGCGGCTGCCACCGCTGAGGCCGTGCGCCAGGCCGATCCCGATCTGGTGATGCACCTGGCGGCCGAGAGTCACGTGGATCGCTCGATCGAGGGCCCCGCCGCCTTCATCGACAGCAATGTGGGCGGCACCTTCCATCTGCTGCAGGCGGTGCGTGCCCACTGGGAAGCTCTACCGGAGCCGCGCCGCGCCGCCTTCCGCTTCCACCACATCTCCACCGATGAGGTGTTCGGCTCCCTCGGCCCCACCGGTCGCTTCTCGGAAACGACGCCCTACGACCCGCGCAGCCCCTATTCGGCCAGCAAGGCCGCCAGTGATCACCTGGTGAGCGCCTGGCATCACACCTATGGCCTGCCGGTGGTGCTCACCAACTGCTCCAACAACTACGGCCCCTGGCAGTTCCCCGAGAAGCTGATCCCGGTGGTGATCCTCAAGGCCATCGCCGGTGAGCCGATCCCCCTCTATGGCGATGGCGCCAACGTGCGCGACTGGCTCTACGTGGAGGACCACGTGGATGCGTTGCTGCTGGCGGCCACCCGTGGTGAGCTCGGCCGCAGCTACTGCGTGGGAGGCCATGGCGAGCGCACCAACAAGCAGGTGGTGGAGGCCATCTGCTCCCTGCTCGACCAGCTGCAGCCCAGCGGCGCCCCCCACGCCCGCCTGATCACACCCGTGGCCGATCGCCCCGGCCACGACCGCCGCTATGCCATCGATCCCAGCCGCATCAGCAGCGAGCTGGGCTGGCAGCCGCGCCACAGCTTCGAGGTCGGCCTGGAGGACACCGTGCGCTGGTATCTCGCCCATCAGGACTGGTGTGGCACGGTGCGGCAGCGGGCCGGTTACGGCGGTGAGCGCATCGGCCGGATCCTGTAACCACCAGCAGCACAGGCCTGAGCGACCCCGCTGATTTGACCGACGGCACCCCGATGGTGCATGCTCATTTGGTCGGCGACGCAGCCGACCTCACCACCTGGTTCCAGCCAGACCGGTGTGCGGATGTAGCTCAGTGGTAGAGCATCTCCTTGCCAAGGAGAGGGTCGAGAGTTCGAATCTCTTCATCCGCTTGATTCATGACAGGTCCTGATCAGGGCTGTCCTTACACTTCTTGATACACGCCTGGTCGCGTGTCGTTTTCCGTCGTTCACTGCTGTCTGCGGACCATCAGCTTCTGCGTGCCGCCTGGCTCGAAGCCCAGCTGGGTGTAGAAGCCAGCGCTGTTGGTGGTCATCAGATAGATCCGTTCCACGCCCACCAGGGCCGGGTCAGTCAGGAGGGTTTCCACCAGCCGCCGGCCCAGGCCCTGACCCTGCTCATCGCCGGCCACCACCACATCCCAGAGCACGGCCCGGAAGATCCCATCACTGCTGGCGCGGCCGAATCCCACCAGCCGGTCGCCGCGCCAGGCGCTCACCACCGCCTGACTGCCTGCCAGCATCCGTCGCAGCTGGGCGGCGCTGCGCTCCCGTGCCCAGAAGCTGTGCCCATCCAGCAGGGCCTGCAACTGGCGCAGCTGGCCGGGCCACCAGCGCAGCCGCCTTGCACCGTGGCGGTGGCGGATCAACCGGATCGGGCTGACGCTCACAGGGCTCCTCCATCCCGTTGCTGCTGTACCGATCCTCGCGCCTGGCTGTGCGCCGGCTGCGTTGCCCGGCGCTCTCAGTAGGCTGCCTCCACTGCGATCTGGCCGTTTCCATGCTCAAGCTGCTGCTGGGTGACCCCAATGCCCGCAAGCTGAAGCGCTACCAGCCGATCGTCTCCGACATCAGCCTGCTGGAGGAGGAGGTCGCAGCCCTCAGCGATGACGAGCTGCGCGACCTCACCACTGAGTTCCGCCAGAAGCTCACCAGCCTGCAGGACGACTGTCGCGCCCGGGGTCTGAGCCTGGAGAGCACCCTGGAGCGGGAGCGCAAGCTGCTCGATGAGCTGCTGCCCCAGGCCTTTGCCGTGGTGCGTGAGGCCGGTAAGCGCGTGCTGGGCATGCGCCACTTCGACGTGCAGCTGATCGGCGGCATGGTGCTGCACGACGGCCAGATCGCCGAGATGAAGACCGGCGAGGGCAAGACCCTCGTCGCCACCCTGCCGGCCTACCTCAATGCCCTCACCGGCCGCGGTGTGCATGTGGTCACGGTCAACGACTACCTGGCCCGCCGCGACGCCGAGTGGATGGGTCAGGTGCACCGGTTCCTCGGGCTGTCGGTGGGCTTGATTCAGCAGGACATGGATCCCGCCACCCGCCGCCAGAACTACGGCTGCGACATCACCTACGCCACCAACTCAGAGCTGGGTTTCGATTACCTGCGCGACAACATGGCGTCTGATATCGCCGAGGTGGTGCAGCGGCAGTTTCACTACTGCGTGATCGACGAGGTCGACTCGATTCTGATCGATGAAGCCCGCACACCCCTGATTATCTCTGGTCAGGTCGAGCGCCCGCAGGAGAAATACCAGAAGGCCGCCGAGGTGGCCCAAGCCCTGATGCGCGCCGCCGAAATGGGTAAGGACGGCATCGATCCCGAAGGCGACTATGAGGTCGACGAGAAGCAGCGCAACTGCACCCTGACCGATGAAGGCTACGCCAAGGCTGAGCTGCTGCTGGGGGTGAGTGATCTGTTTGATCCCCAGGATCCATGGGCTCACTACATCAACAACGCCCTGAAGGCCAAGGAGTTGTTCATCAAGGATGTGAACTACATCGTGCGCGGTCAGGATGCCGTGATCGTCGATGAGTTCACGGGCCGCGTCATGCCGGGTCGGCGCTGGAGTGACGGCCAGCATCAGGCGATCGAAGCCAAGGAGGGGCTGCCGATTCAGCCGGAAACGCAGACGCTTGCGTCGATCACTTATCAGAACTTCTTCCTGCTCTATCCGCGCCTGGCCGGCATGACCGGTACCGCCAAGACGGAAGAGGTGGAGTTCGAGAAGACCTATAAGTTGGAAGTCACGATCGTGCCGACTAACCGGGTGCGTTCGCGGGCCGACTGGACCGATCAGGTGTACAAAAACGAGGCTGCCAAGTGGCGGGCTGTGGCGCTGGAAACCGCCGAGGTGCACCGCCAGGGCCGGCCGGTGCTGGTGGGCACCACCAGCGTCGAGAAGTCCGAGCTGCTGAGCAGCCTGCTGGCCGAACAGGCCATCCCCCACAACCTTCTCAACGCCAAGCCCGAGAATGTGGAGCGGGAGGCCGAGATCGTGGCCCAGGCCGGCCGCTCCGGCGCCGTCACGATTGCCACCAACATGGCCGGTCGCGGCACCGACATCATTCTTGGCGGCAACGCCGACTACATGGCTCGCCTCAAGCTGCGTGAGGTGCTGCTGCCCCGTCTGGTGCGTCCCGAGGATGAGCACCGGCCCGTCGCGCCGCGACGGGGTCCCGGCGCCGGATCGTCGGCCGAAGCCAAGGCCGTGCGCGAGCTCTATCCCTGCTCGCTCAGCGGCGCCACGGAGCAGTCGCTGCAGGAGCTGCTGCTGGATCTCGTCAAGGCCTGGGGCGATCGCCAGCTGACTCAGCTGGAGCTGGAGGACCGCATCGCTCAGGCGGCTGAAAAAGCCCCCACCGATGATCTACAGATCCAGCAGCTGCGTGCCCTGATCGCCCGCGTCAAGGCGGAGTACGAGACGGTGACCCACACGGAGGAACAGCAGGTGCGCGAGGCTGGCGGCCTGCACGTGATCGGCACCGAGCGCCATGAATCGCGTCGGGTCGACAACCAGCTGCGCGGTCGTGCCGGTCGCCAGGGCGACCCGGGTACCACCCGCTTCTTCCTGTCCCTCGAAGACAACCTTCTGCGCATCTTTGGTGGCGATCGTGTTGCCGGTCTGATGAATGCCTTCCGTGTGGAGGAGGACATGCCGATTGAATCCGGCATGCTCACCCGCTCGCTTGAGGGCGCCCAGAAGAAGGTGGAGACGTACTACTACGACATCCGGAAGCAGGTTTTCGAGTACGACGAGGTGATGAACAACCAGCGCAAGGCGGTCTATGCAGAGCGCCGGCGCGTGCTGGAGGGTCGCGAGCTCAAGGCCCAGGTGGTGGGTTACGGCGAGCGCACGATGCAGGATATCGTTGAAGCCTATGTCAACCCGGATCTACCGCCCGAGGAGTGGGATCTTGATCGGCTCGTCGGCAAGGTTCAGGAGTTCGTCTATCTCCTGGAGGACCTCAGGCCCGCTCAGCTGCGTGGTCTCTCCGTCGAGGAGCTCAAGGCGTTCCTGCAGGAGCAGTTGCGCAACGCTTACGACATCAAGGAGGGCCAGATCGAGCAGCAGCGCCCTGGCTTGATGCGCGAGGCTGAGCGCTTCTTTATTCTGCAGCAGATTGATACGCTCTGGCGTGAACATCTGCAGGCCATGGATGCCTTGCGTGAATCCGTGGGTCTGCGCGGCTACGGTCAGAAAGATCCGCTGATTGAATACAAGAACGAGGGCTACGACATGTTCCTGGAGATGATGACGCAGATGCGCCGCAACGTCATCTACTCGATGTTCATGTTCCAGCCGGCGCCGGCACCCGGCGCCACCGCCTCGGCCTGACACAGGCTCAGCCAGCCGCTCCAGCCTTCAGCTGGTGCCTGGCTGGCCCGTCTCCTCGCCCAGGAACTCCAGGATCTCCCGGTCCTTGAGGTTCTGGGCTTCGCCGCTGCAGGGTTCGTGCAGCGGCCGACCCGCCGCCAGCTCGCGCAGGCAGGCCTGGGCGCGGGCCAGTTCGCTTTCGAGTTGATCGATCCGCTCCATCAGGTTTCGGATCACCCGTGCCTCGGCATCCGGCAGGGCTGAGTGGGCCAGAGGGTCGATGCGCACACCGCTCTGGTGGATCACACGGCCCGGAATGCCCACCACGGTGCTGTCGGCCTCCACATCGCGCAGCACCACCGAACCGGCGCCGATGCGGGTGTTCGGACCCACCTGGATCGCCCCCAGCACCTTCGCGCCGGCCCCCACCACCACGTTGTCGGCCAGGGTGGGGTGGCGTTTGCCATGGGCCTTGCCGGTGCCCCCCAGGGTCACGCCCTGATAGAGCAGGCAGTTGTCACCCACGATGGCCGTTTCGCCGATCACGACGCCCATGCCGTGGTCGATGAACACGCCCTGGCCGATGTGAGCGCCCGGGTGGATCTCGATGCCGGTGAGCCAGCGGCCCAGTTGGCTGAGCAGTCGTGCCAGGAGTGGGGTGAGTGGCCAGCGTCGCTGCCAGAGCCGGTGACTGAGCCGGTGCAGGCTGATGGCGTGCAGTCCTGGATAGCAGAGCAGGATCTCCAGCGTGCTGCGCGCTGCCGGATCCCGCTCCTTGATGAGCGCCAGGTCGGCGCGGAGGGCCTTGAGCATCGGGGGAGTCTGGCGTGTCGTCAGGCCGCCAGCAGGCCGATCTCCTTGCGCAGCAGGTTGATGGTGGCGCTACCCAGATAGCTCTGGGCGCAGTGCACCTGTGGCAGGCGCATCAGCTGGGCCCGGTTCTGGCGCAGGCTCTGCTCCACCAGCGGCAGGCTGGGCCGATCGCAGAGCACGTGGCTGGCGGCCCGCAGCAGGGCCAGCAGGCGGCTGCTCACATCCGGCGTGGCGGTCATCAGCAGCAGTTCATTGCCGCGCATGCTGTGCAGGATCACCTCGGCGGCCCGCAGGATGCCCGGGCTGATGCTCACCAGGCCGACGCAGCTGCCCGGCCGCAGGTCCTTGAGCAGATCCAGCTCCTGGCGGAAGTCGTTGAGGTCCACCGGCACGGCCCGCACCCCGTGGCGCCGGGCGATCTCCTCCACGGGCTGCAGGAAGTAGCGGCTGGTCACCACCGTGCCGTTGCTGGAGCTTTCGAGCACCGCTTCCAGTTCCTCCATCGGCACCACCTCCACCTGTACGTCCAGGTGCGGGCTGAGCTCCTCGGCGATCAGCATCGAGGCGCCGATGTCCTCGCGGGGGGTGCTGACCAGCACCCGGGCGCCGCAGCGCAGACGCCAGTCGATCTCGCGGGTCAGCAGATCGCGGGCCTGTTGCAGGGTGCAGCCCACGTTGAGCAGGCCATCGACGCACTGACGCACCTCCCGGTCGATGTCCGGCAAGGGGCGCCCCCGTGGGCCCGGCGGTGGTTTGATCTCGCGCGGGTTCTGCTGATCGCGCACGTAGATGCCGGAGCCGGCCATCGCTTCCACCACGCCGTCGTTCTCGAGCTGGCGATAGACCTTGCTGATCGTGTTGCGGTGCAGACCGGTCTGCATCGCCAGCTGGCGCGTGCTCGGCAATCGGTGCCCTGGCGGGAAATGCCGGGCGGCGATCGCGAAACAGATCTGGTTGTACAGCTGGCTCGATGCCGGAATGTCGCTGTCCTGTTGGATGTGGAACCGCACGCCGGATTGGCACAACGCTGTGGGCGTCACCTTACGGAGCTTTGGGCCCGGTGACAATTGTGGCGTTGGCATACGGACGTGTGACGGTGCCGCCAACTGGCCCGCATCAGACCCCGCCCGGGGTTGAGCGATCATCCCTGGCTAGCTCTTCGTCTGCCCGGAATCGTGATCAGCGACCCCGCTCCGACACCGCCGACTCAGGCCGATTGGGTCGCGATCCCCGTTCCTGACCAGCCAGGGACCATGCCCGCCTGGTGGGCCCGGCCGGCCGTTGGTGTACGCCCGCGGGCGGCCGTGCTGGTGCTGCCTGAGGTGTTCGGTGTGAACGCCTGGGTGCGCAGCGTTGCCGAGCGGCTGGCGCAGCACGGCTATGCGGCTCTGGCGATCAGCACCTTCTGGCGCACGGCGCCCCAGCTGGATGTGGGCTATGACGCCGCCGGCCTGGCAGCGGGCCGTGAGCACCGCGATCATGTGCGTGCTGATCAGCTGCTGGCGGATGTGGCTGCCGCCGCCGCCTGGTTGCAGACGGCCCATGCGGCCGATGGGCTGGCGCAGCGACCGCTGGGCTGCGTCGGTTTCTGCTTCGGGGGGCACCTGGCGATGCTGGCGGCCACCGTGCCCGCGATCGCCGCCACCTGCGACTTCTACGGTGCCCGTGTGTCCAGCTACCGGCCGGGGGCGGCCGTGGACGGCGAGGGTCGTCTGCTCGATCCGTCAGCCGCCCCCACCCTGGCGGTGCTGCCCCAGATCCCCGGCCGCCTCTGGTGCTTCCGCGGCGACGCTGATCCTCTGATCCCGCCGGCTGAGATCGCCGCCATCGAGGCGGCCCTCACCGCCGCCAATGGTGGTGTGCCGGCCAGTGCCAGCAACGCCCGCCATCGCCTGCTGATCGCCCCCGGAGCCGGCCACGGCTATCTCTGTGAGGCCCGCGCCGACTTTCAGCCCCAGGCGGCCGCCACCGCCTGGGACGCGATGCTGGAGCTGTTTGCGGCTGAACTCTGAGGCCGACGTCCCGGGACGCCGGCTGGGCTCGGATTCAGCCGTCGCCCTGGGCTGCGGCTGCGGCGTTGGCGGCTGCCTGGCGCGGCGTTTCGATCGTGCGCACCGCTTTGCTGGCGGCCGCTGCCGCTTCCTTCTCCTTGGCCAGCGGCGTTTTGCGCGGGCTCAGGAACATGATCATGTTGCGGCCTTCGCGCTTGGGCTCCTGTTGGATCTCGGCGCTCTCCTCGAGGTCCTTGGCCATGCGCATCAACAGCTGCTCCGCCAGGGCGGTGTGCTGGATCTCGCGACCCCGGAAGATCACGGTGCACTTCACCTTGTCACCGGCCTTGAGGAAGCGCACGGCCTGGCCAATGCGCACGTCGTAGTCGTGCTGGTCGATCTTGTAGCGCATCTTGACCTCCTTGACTTCGGTCTGATGCGACTTCTTCTTGGCCTCCTTGGCCTTCTTTTCCTGCTCGAACTTGTATTTGCCGTAATCCATGATCCGGCAGACCGGCGGGTCGGCCTTCTCGCTGACCAGCACCAGGTCGAGTTCGCGATCCTGGGCCACCTCGAGGGCCTGTTCCCTTGAAATCACCCCCAGCTGACTGCCGTCGGCATCGACCACCCGCAACTGGGGGTAGCTGATGCGTTCGTTGATGTTGGGGAGCTCCCGGACGGGAGCGCGGCGGTCAAAACGGGGACGGGGTGGCATTCAGGCGGGCGAGAGGACGCAGGGCGCAGGAACGGGTCTGCAGGCAGTGCTGTGCACTCTTCACCCTAGGACGTGCCCGATCGCCGACAAGGCCTGTTGCAGCGGATCCGTGCATTCGCTTGCCCATGGGCCCTCGTTGCCGGCTCCCAGCCACAGGGGCGTGTGCTGCCGCCGGAACCAGGTGCGCTGTCGTTTGGCGAACTGCTGGGTGCGCCGTGTGGTGAGGGCGATCGCTTCCGCTTCGTTCAGTTCGCCCGCCAGCACGGCCCTGGCTTCGCCGTAGCCGATCGTCTCCAGCAGCGGGCAGTCGGCCCCGTAGCGCTCGATCAGCGCACGGGTCTCCGCTACCAGGCCCGCGGCGAACAGGGCGGCGCTGCGCCGGGCGATGCGCTGGCGCAGGTCGGCTGGATTCAGGCCCAGCTCCAGCACCCGCCAGGGTGGAGGTGCCGCCCCCTGCTGGGCGCTCAGCGGCCGGCCGGTGGCGTAGAGCACCTCCAGGGCCCGCTGGGTGCGGACGGCGTCCCGCGGCATGATCCGCGCCGCCGCCTCCGGATCGGCCGCCTGCAACAGGGCATGGCAGAGCGGCTGGCCGAGCCCATCCAGCTGGGCGCGCAGCTGCGGCTGGGGTGGGACCGCCGGCGGCGTCATGCCCTGGGTGATCGCCTTGAGGTAGAGGCCACTGCCACCCACCAGCAGGGCGATGCCGCGGCGCCGGTGTTCGGTGGCGATCGCCTGTTCGGCCTCGGCGCGGAATTCCTGCAGGTTGATCGGCTGATCCGGTCGGCGCAGGTCCAGCAGCTCATGGCGCACGGTGGCTCGCTGCAGCGCCGTCGGTTTGGCGGTGCCGATCTCCATCTCGCGGTACAGCTGGCGTGAATCCACCGACAGCACCGCCAGGTCCAGGGCCTGGGCCATGGCGATGCCGAGGTCCGTCTTGCCGCTGGCGGTGGGCCCCAGCAGCACGATCACCAGGGGTTGTTCGGATGGGTTGGCGCTGCTCTGCATTGCCGCACTCTGCACCGCCTCCCCACCGCGCCTGCGGCGCCTGTTCTGCACCGGTTGTTTCCCCGAGTCGCTGGCGACCGGGTGCACCCCCGTGTCAAACAGCGCCGTAGAGGCCCCCAGGAGCCTCTCTATTGCATCAGTGGTAGATTGGGCCTCCAGGCACGGCCTTTGCGCGCCTCCCCAGCCTTTGCCGTCGGTCCCAACGGGTCTTCGTCGGCAGGACCGTGCCCCGCTGGATCCCATGAGCGAAGCCACCAAAGTTCAGGCCGCCTACGGCGCCGAGCAGATCCAGGTGCTGGAAGGCCTGGAGCCGGTGCGCAAGCGCCCGGGCATGTACATCGGCTCCACCGGGCCGCGCGGTCTGCACCACCTGGTTTACGAGGTGGTCGACAACTCGGTGGACGAGGCGCTCGCCGGCCACTGCAACGAGATTCTGGTCGTCCTCAATGAGGACGGCAGCTGCGCCGTCACCGACAACGGCCGTGGCATCCCCACGGATATCCACCCGCGCACGGGCAAGAGCGCCCTGGAAACGGTGCTCACCGTGCTGCACGCCGGTGGCAAGTTCGGAGCTGGCGGCTACAAGGTGTCCGGCGGTCTGCACGGCGTCGGCGTGTCCGTGGTCAACGCCCTGTCGGAGTGGGTCGAGGTCACGGTCCACCGTCAGGGGCAGGAGCACCGCCAGCGCTTTGAGCGCGGCGCCCCGATCGGTTCCCTTGCCTCCACGCCGGCCGCTGATGCCTCGCACACCGGCACCTCCGTGCGCTTTCTGCCGGACATCGAGATCTTCACCGGTGGGATCGAGTTCGACTACCACACGCTGTCGGCCCGTCTGCGTGAGCTTGCCTATCTGAACGGCGGTGTACGCATCGTCTTCCGCGATGAGCGGCCGGCGGCCCGCAATGCCGAAGGGCAACCTCACGAGGAGATCTACCACTACGAAGGCGGCATCAAGGAATATGTCGCCTACATGAATGCTGAGAAGGATGCCCTGCATCCTGAGATCATCTATGTGAACTCGGAGAAGGACGGCGTTCAGGTGGAGGCGGCGCTGCAGTGGTGTGTCGATGCCTATTCCGACAACATCTTCGGCTTCGCCAATAACATCCGCACCGTTGATGGCGGCACCCACATCGAGGGTCTCAAGACGGTGCTGACCCGCACCCTCAACGCCTTCGCCAAGAAGCGTGGCAAGCGCAAGGAAGCTGACGCCAACCTCGCCGGTGAGAACATCCGTGAGGGCCTCACCGCCGTTCTCTCGGTGAAGGTGCCGGAGCCGGAGTTCGAGGGCCAGACCAAGACCAAGCTCGGCAACACCGAGGTGCGCGGCATCGTCGATTCGCTGGTGGGTGAATCCCTGAGCGAATACCTGGAGTTCAATCCCTCGGTGATCGACCTGATCCTCGAGAAGGCGATCCAGGCCTTCAATGCCGCCGAGGCCGCCCGCCGCGCCCGCGAACTGGTGCGCCGCAAGAGCGTGCTGGAGAGCTCCACCCTGCCCGGCAAGCTGGCGGACTGCTCCTCCCGCGATCCCGGCGAATCGGAGATCTACATCGTTGAGGGTGATTCCGCTGGCGGCTCCGCCAAGCAGGGGCGCGACCGTCGCTTCCAGGCCATCCTGCCGCTGCGGGGCAAGATCCTGAACATCGAGAAGACCGACGACGCCAAGATCTACAAGAACACGGAGATCCAGGCCCTGATCACCGCCCTTGGCCTTGGCATCAAGGGTGAGGAGTTCGATGAAAAGAATCTGCGCTACCACCGCATCGTGATCATGACCGACGCGGACGTGGATGGCGCCCACATCCGCACGCTGCTGCTCACCTTCTTCTACCGCTACCAGAAGGCGCTGGTGGAAGGCGGTTACATCTATATTGCCTGTCCGCCTCTTTACAAGGTGGAGCGTGGCAAGAATCACAGCTATTGCTACAACGAAGGTGATCTCAAGAAGGTGATTGCTTCCTTTGGCGAGAAGGCCAACTACACGATCCAGCGCTTCAAGGGTCTTGGTGAAATGATGCCCCAGCAGCTCTGGGAAACCACCATGGATCCCACCACCCGCACGATGAAACGGGTGGAGATCGAGGATGCCGCCGAAGCCGATCGCATCTTCACGATCCTGATGGGCGACAAGGTGGCCCCCCGTCGCGAATTCATCGAAACCCACAGCGCCGAGCTCGATCTGGCGCAGCTCGACATCTGATGGGCGGTTCCTGGCGCTGGGCAGCTCTGCTCGGCTTTGCCCTGTTCGCGCCGATCACCCTGCCCGCTGGGGGCTCGGAGCGTCGCCAGCCGGAGGTGCGCCGCCGCCAGCCCGGTGAGCCGCTGCTCCCGGCCAGCCTGCGCAGCCTGCAGGCTGCTCCCGAGCGTCAGGCGCCGGTGCTGACCTGCCTGAGCCCCGATCAACCGTTGCGGGTGCTGCGCAGCTGGCGCGGTGCCAGTGGCGAGCGCTGGTTGCAGGTGGAAGCGTCCCCCACTGCGGGTGCCGCGGCGGCCCGCCGCGGCTGGCTGCTGGCCTGAGGCGATGGCGAACCCGGCAGTCGGTCTGAGCCGTTGATGCGCGACGTCCTGCTGGTGGCGATCGGTGCGGTGCCTGGCGCCTGGCTGCGCTTTCGCCTGGTCAATCACCTGGAGCCGCTGGTGCCCCGCAAGCACTGGGCCACGTTCGCTGTGAATATCACGGCCTGCTTTGCGCTGGGCCTGATCAGTGCCCTGGAGCATGCCTGCGGTCCGCGGCCGCCGCTCGGCCTGCTGCTGGGCGTGGGCTTCCTCGGTAGCTTCAGCACCTTCTCCACCTTCAGTGTGGAGGTGCTCCAGGCCTGGCTGGCCGGTGCCAGGCGTCAGTCCCTGGCGTTGCTGCTGGGTTCGGTGGTTGTCGGTTTGCTGGCGGTGATGCTGGGTCTGTGGCTGGGTGCCTGAAGCGATGACGTTGCTGCCCGATCGTCGTCTGCGCTTTGAGCTGCGTGAGCTGTTGCTGGTGGCGGTGGGTGCCGCCCCTGGAGCCCTGTTGCGCTGGCAGGCAGCGGTGCAGCTCGCGCCGGCGGTGGGGGGCGAGGCGATCACCAACCTGATCGTGAACCTGTTGGGTTCCTTTGTGCTGGGCTTCCTGGCCGGGCCGATTCCCCGGCGCACGGCCCTGGTGCTCTGCCTCGGCATCGGCTTCTGCGGCAGCCTCACCACCTTCAGCAGCTGGATGCTGGATGTGGCGAGGCTGCTGGAGGCCGCCCAGCCTGGGGCGGCCCTGACGCTGGTGGCGGTCAGCCTGGTGGCTGGTCTGCTCTGTGCAGGTCTCGGCCTGCTCAGCAGCCGCTGGCTGTTCCGGCGCCGCTGAACCAGGGGGCCGTGGCGTCGGTTCAGGCCGCCAGTGCCGCCTCGATGGCCGCCTTGAGCTCGGCGCCCTCGGGTTCGGTGCCGCTCTTGAAGCGGGCCACCACCGTGCCGTCCTTGCCGATCAGGAACTTCTCGAAGTTCCAGGCCACCGGGCCAGCCGGTTCGGCCTGCACCAGCGTGGCGAAGGGTTCAGCGCTGATCGCCACCTTGCTGAACACCGGGAAGGTGACGCCGTAGGTGGTGGAGCAGAACTGCTGGATCTCGGCCAGGCTGCCCGGCTCCTGGGCGCCGAAGTCGTTGCAGGGGAAGGCGAGCACGCTGAAGCCCTTAGGGCCGTAGCTCTCCTGCAGGGACTGCAGACCGGCGTACTGGCGGGTGAAGCCGCAGCGGCTGGCCACGTTCACGATCAGCACCACCTGGCCGGCGAAGGCGCCGAGAGTCTGGGGTTCACCACTGGCGTTGTTGACCTGTACGGCACTCACGTTCACGGCCATCGCGTCGTCCGGCTGCCACAGCCGGTATGGAGGACGGCGGGACGTTAGCGACCTGAGCCCATACACTCGAACTGCCGCAGCCCCGGGGCCGATGAGCGAGGCGACCGCTGCCGGGAAGAACGCAGGCTCCACCAAGGGTGCCGTGCTCACCGAGGTGCTGGCGCAGCAGTTGCAGGCCCTGCTGGAGGCCGGCAACTACGACGGCGTCAAGTTGTTGCTGCAGCCGGTCCAGGAAGTGGATGTCGCCGAGGCGATCGGCGGCCTGCCCCGCACCCTGCAGGCCCTGGCCTTTCGCCTCCTGCCCAAGGACGAGGCGATTGAGGTGTATGAATATCTCGAACCCAGCGTGCAGCAGACGTTGCTGGAGCGGCTGCGCTCCAGCGAGGTGCTGGAGCTGGTGGAGGCGATGTCACCCGACGACCGGGTGAACCTGTTCGATGAGCTCCCCGCCAAGGTTGTGCGTCGCTTGCTGGCGGAGCTGAGTCCGGCGGAACGGCGTGTCACCGCCCAGTTGCTGGGCTACGAGCCGGAGACCGCCGGCCGGTTGATGACCACCGAGTTCATCGACCTCAAGGAGTTCCACAGCGTCGCCCAGGCGCTGACGATCATCCGTCGTCGCGCCCGCGACACCGAGACGATCTACGCCCTCTATGTGACCGATGCCTCCCGCCACCTCACCGGCATCCTGTCGCTGCGGGATCTGGTGGTGGCCGAGCCGGAGGAGCGCCTCGGTGATGTGATGACCCGCGAGGTGGTGAGCGTCGGCACCGACACCGATCAGGAGGAGGTGGCGCGGGTGATCCAGCGTTACGACTTCCTGGCCGTGCCGGTGGTGGATCGGGAGGAGCGGCTGGTGGGGATCGTCACCGTCGACGACGTGATCGACGTGATCCAGCAGGAGGCCACCCGCGACCTCTACGCCGCCGGTGCCGTGCAGGCCGGCGATGAGGACGACTATTTCCAGAGCGATCTGTTCAGCGTGGCGCGCCGCCGGGTGGTGTGGCTGTTGGTGCTGTTGCTGGCCAACAGCGGCACCGCTGCGGTGATCGCCTCGATGGATGCGGTGCTGCACAAGGTTGTGGTGCTCGCCGCCTTCATCCCCCTGTTGATCGGCACCGGCGGCAATGTGGGCGCCCAGAGCTCCACCGTGGTGATCCGCGGCCTGAGCACGCAGCGCATCCAGAGCCTGGGAGCAGCCAGGGCGATCGGGCGAGAAGCGATCGCTGGAGCGCTGCTCGGGCTGCTGATGATGCTGGTGGTGGTGCCCTGGGCCGGCTATGTGAGCGGTGGTAACTGGCTGGTGGCGAGCGCTGCGGGCATCAGCCTGGTGGCGATCACGACCCTGGCCGCCACCGCCGGGGCGGCACTGCCGCTGCTGTTTGAGCGCATCGGCCTTGATCCGGCCCTGATGTCGGCCCCATTCATCGCCACCGCCACGGACGTGGCCGGTGTGTTCATCTACCTGCGCACCGCCAGCTGGCTGCTCGATCGCTTCGCCGGGGCCTGAGCCCGGACCTGCCGCCGTGGGGCCCGGGCCAATCCGGCCTTTCTGAGAGGAGTTCACACTTCTTCAGGTTAGGCTTTACATCAGTTCACGAACCCGGCCGTGGTCGTCGCTGTCGCTCCTGTCCGTGCCGCTGCCTCCGTCTCCGGTCCCTCCCGTGCCGCTGCGGAGCTTGCCGCCCCCACAACCGACCTGGTGCGCTCCTACCTTCGCGACATCGGCCGGGTGCCGCTGCTGAGTCATGAGCAGGAGATCACCCTCGGCCGTCAGGTGCAGGAGCTGGTGGCCCTGGAGGAGCTGGAGCAGGAGCTCACGATGCGCGCCGCTGGCAGCAAGCCAGACCTTGACCAGCTGGCCCAGGCCGCCGGCCTGACGGTGCCCGTGCTGCGCAAGCGGTTGCGTGCGGGTCAGCGGGCGAAGGAGCGGATGGTGTCGGCGAACCTGCGCCTGGTGGTGAGCGTGGCGAAG